>ERZ809426.839-NODE-839-length-21477-cov-7.245775_pt1 | contig 21477 bp, 21 predicted proteins | sample MGYA00520791_ERZ809426 | MGnify/ENA primary metagenome ERZ809426 (study PRJEB31576, sample SAMEA3212668) | Homo sapiens | biome: human-gut; feature: human gut; material: fecal | place: Sweden | collected 2012 ... | reverse complement strand
TCCTCGTTGATCTGCATCAGGGATGCGGTAGAAACGTGTGCCGTGAATTTCTTCTGCACCTCGTCCAGCTGGTTCGGGGTGAGCCACGGGTTCAAGCGCAAAAGTGCCTGCCGAAAATACCGGGTCAGCAGCACTTCCCCATAGCTGGTGCGGCCCAACGTCCCGTCCGGCCCCAGCTTTTCGGAGTTGTAAGCCAGCACGACCTCCCAGCCCAGAACATTTTGCAGCAGGTTGCCTGCGCTGTTCTGGACAAGGACATTTTCGGAGTATTCGCGGCTCATAGGATCACCTCATTTGGTTTTCTTTAATTCGTCTAATGTACAGAATTCTTGATTTATTTTTATTATTATCAGAGACATGGCAATTAAGAAAAATGCATAGTCCATCTCTTGCCGATGCTCGTTCAATGAGTTTGTTGCATGCACATAGCGATTTCTCAACGCCATACCATTTGAAACGCTGTCATTATTTAATAGATAATTCAAATATTTTTGTTCTGGTTCCGAGAACAATGTATCCTTTATCTCAAATTCTTCAAATCCTAATATCTCTTTTACAAATTCTTCTTTCCCCGCATCCTGTCCTAAAAACAAATAATCCCAGTCCTTTAACTCTTTTATTAGATATGCCCGTTTCAAATTCAATTTCAAAAATCCGTCATCTGTTTCTAAGATTGTTTTTCTTGATATCAACCATTTCAAATCATTTTTTTGAAAGAAGTCAAAATCATCTTTCTTCTTTTTCTGTTTCAAAAGCAACTCTACAATATTTTTAAAGCTCCTTCTAGTTTCTTTGTTCTTTAGAAAAGGAACCAACTGTGCAGAATACAAAAGATTTTTTTCTCTTTGTAGCTCTTCCGACCTAGAATACGCATACTTATTTTCTAGTAAACTCGGCACATCTGATATCTTTAAATTTTCTGCTGCAAATTCCAAACTGTCCCTGTCAACTACTCCATAATGACAATATTCCGTAAATTGTTTTAAAACGCTTTCGATTTCAATGGCAATATTCCGATTTTTTTCAAGTTGCGTTGCTCCCTTTGATGACGGATGAAAAATGAATCCATCAATATCAAATTCATTTTTCAGATATATTTCAAAGAACCACTTATAAACATCCTCTATATCAACATTACACTTTTTTAGTATGTTACAGTATCCCAGCATCTGAAGTGCTGTCATTTGATTCATTGCACTAAATGCTGCTCCTACTGGATACTCTTTAATACCATGTACTCCCATATATGCTTCGAAAAAACCCACTTTAGAAGCATTGGCTGTTAATTGACACCTGCCTTGTTTATCAGTGATTTCAATCAAGTATATTAAATTATTCAAAATCGTAGGATAATCTAAATTTTCTACTATCCAGTCATAGTCTGTCCTGCATCTTATGCAAAATTCTTTTTCATTTTCGTTTGATGTGTCTCTAATTGTTTTTCCATCTCCGCCCAAAGATGGAAAGCTTACTTCTATATTCCATCCAAAATCCATAAAGCGGCTACTATACTTTTCATATAATTCCTTATATTTCTGCCGAGCCATTATTTTTGTTGATGGTTTTAGTTTTAACTTACTTGAGTTTGTTTCTTGCATTATCAACCTAAGATAGTTCAAATTAGGAGCGTCGCTTTTTATATATGCAATTACCAACTCTTCCTTGTTTTCATTTGTCAATTCTTTAGGAATTCTGTACTTATTATCTGATTGACCTTTTTGCAAGTATATTTGTACCAAAAATTCCGCATGTTCTGCATCAGATAAAAAATACTTTGAAACCGCCTCGCTTTGCCTTCCTACAATATCTTTTTGTGACAGTAATACATTTAGCCCCGGCTCTGTTTCCTTCAAAAAATCCAAAAACTCTTCTTTTGAACATTTCTTGTAAATATCTATCTTGGCTATTATTTCCCAAAAATCATCTTTATAAAAAACATCTATATTCTCATGTATTTTCGACAGATTATTTATACTCCTGCTAGCAAAGAACTTTCCAATGATGTTCATAATTGTGCCTGACTTTTTCTGAAAATCCAGATACAGTTCATCTGCCCAATCATCAAGTCGTATCCCGGTGTCAATATACTTTTTCACATTATACAGTTCAATTATCTTATTTATATCTGTATAGCCATTCCAGTTATGATAATCACCAAAAACCTTTTCACACTTTCTTAATTCTTCTGCATTTGCAAAGTCACCTGTTCCGTAAAATTTAACACCGCAATACTCCATCAGTTCACACCTCCACTTCCCCGCTCATCAATTTAGGCAACAGTACATCTCTTGCCATCTTTAATTGGTTATTTTGTTTTTCCAAATTTCTGATTTTCCGATATTGCGCTTCTGCAATCTTTGCAAACATCTCTTGCAATTCGTCTGTCGGCTCAATTACTTCAATATTAGAAAGCACGTTTCGATTCAATGTCGGAATGGCTCCCCCATTATTTAGCGATGCAAAGTCCACTGTTTGTAGCAAGCTGTAAACAAAGAAAATATTATGATCCTTGTAATCGCTTATGTAAAGCGATGTATTATGCGGCCAGAAATTATCCCAAATAAATTGATACTTACCCAAGCTTCCAGAACGACCCGTTACAATGCCCGGCCCCTTAATCTTAAATTCGTTATGATATCCAATCACCGTAGTTGAGCCAACAACTGGATATCGTCCAGCTTTCATCTCGTTTTTTGTCAAATCATATCCTCGATGAAATGTCAATATTTCATTGATATTTGTCCTGCTCCACCCCTCCGGCACACCATCCACAATTTTCGTGTTTTCATGCCCCGGAAAGCGCAGATTCACAAACCACTCTTTATAAAGCCGCTGAGCTGCTTCTTCTAGCAATTTGATTTGTTTCTGGTTGTTTTCAATTAGGTCATCGTAAGCAGAGAGAATATCTGCGATGCGATGTTGAGTTTCCAACGGAGGCAATTCAACCGGGAAATCCGGGAATTTAATCAGCGGAATTCTATCAACTGTTGCCCCTAGAACAATGTTTTCATTAACTGTTGCTCTCCAAGCATCCGAGTAAAAATAGTAGTATAAAAATTTGTAATCCGCTTTTGTTTCGTCCACACGTAAAAGTGCCATTCTGCGCCCAAGACATCCACGAAATCCTTCTGGAATAATTGCATAAAGATTCAGTGTCGCTTCATACGAGAAAACAATATCATTTTTCTGAGGTATAACTCTTTTTGTCCACTTTGGCAAATCATCCTCTGAAATATATCGTATATCAGAGAAATCCAGTCGGCCATTATTGAAGTTTGATATTCCTAGAAAGATTGCACCTGTATCGCTTAATGGTGGTGTTGCATGAGGGCCGTCATAAATACCTGTACAAATATCTTTAATTACGACTTTTTCCCACATCATACCCCCATCTCCTCCAGATTCTTCGAGATGGTTTCCATCAGGTGGTTGGACTCTGCCTGCAATTCCAGCAGTTCCTTGTGGATTTCCTTCATCCGCTGGGCAAAATCCACGCCGTCATCCTCCACGGGTGCAACGCCCACATAGGCACCGGGTGTCAGGGATGCGCCTTTCTCGTTGAGGATGGTGTCGCGGCTAGCCACCTTGCACAGACCGGGAATGTCCTGATAAACGCCCTCGCCAAACTTTTCGGTGAGCCAGACAGCGTCCTTGGCAACGGTCAGCTTCTCGCTGAGGGCTTCCAGCGCCTTGTCGAACTTTTCCTGCGTGGTCTTGCGCTCTTTGCGGGGCGCTGCCTCCACAGCGGCTTTGGCTTCTTCCCGCTTGGCCTGCACGTTTTGTTCCAGTGCGGCCTGAATCTCCGCAAAGGGGCGGTCATCTGCCAGCTCTGCGTGATACTCCGCCAGAAGCGCCTTGTACTTGTCCACCTCGCCACGATAGAGCCAGACAATGGCGTCGAGGTTCTTCAACTGCCAGTCGCTCCACTCATTCTGGGTGCGGTCCACCACGGTATAATAGTTGCGGGCGTCGATGAACAATACGGTGTCCAGCAGATGTTCCGGTTTGCCCTTATCCAGAAACCACAGCGAACAGGGCAGGCTTTTGGTGTAGAAGAAATTGTTGCCCACGCTCATCATCACGTCCACATGGCCGGTCTGGATAAGTTTTTCACGGATGTCCTTGTCTTTGCCCTGACTGTCGGTAGCCGAGGACGCCATCACAAAACCCGCACGGCCATGCTCGTTCAGGTAGGAGTAGAAATAGGACACCCACAGATAATTTGCGTTGCCGATTTCCTTGGCCTTGTTCACGCCGGGCAGGCCAAAGGGCAACCGCCCGGCACTCTGCGCCGACTCCGACTTGACCTTATCCACGTTAAACGGCGGATTTGCCATCACATAGTCGCAGCAGCCGTTCAGGTTGTGGGCATCGTGATAGAAGGTATTGGCTTCATCGCCGGACTTGATCACGCCGGTCAGGCCATGCACGGCCATGTTCATCAGGCAGAGTTTGGCGTTGTACTCCACCTTTTCCTGTCCGTAAAACGTCATGGTGTTGTTGGCGATCATGCCCGCATGGTTTACAAAGTCGCCGGTCTGCACAAACATACCGCCGCTGCCGCAAGCCGGGTCCAACAGAACGCCGTGGGCAGGCTCCAGCACATTGACGATCATTTTCACCAGCGATTTCGGCGTAAAGAACACGCCGTCATCCTGTGCCACATTCTTGGCAAACTTATTCAAAAAGTACTCGTAAATACGGCCGATCACATCGCCGCCCACATCGTCCAACGCATCATTGTTAAAGATGCGCAGCAGTTCCCCCAACAGTTCATCCGAGAAGATGGTGTAGTCCTTCGGCAGAACGCCCTGCAGCTGCTCGCTCTGCTGCTCCACCAGTTCCATGGCGTTGTTCACCACTTCGCCCAGACTGTTCAGAGGATTGCCCTCAATGCCGGTCAGCCCCTGCTCCGGGATGTTAGCGGGCAAATTGACCAAGTAATTGTACTGCGCCTCTTTGGGCAGAAACAGTGCACTCTTTTCGGCAAAGTCGCTTTGCTCCACCGGCAGCACCCGACCGCCGCGCACGGGACGGTCTTTCAGGATCTCCCGCTCCACCAGTTTGAAGCGGCTGTACGCATACCGCAGAAAAATCAGTCCCAACACCGGCATACAGTATTGGTTCGAGGTGAGTTTAGAGCCTGCACGCAGCAGATCTGCCGACTCCCACAGGTCAGCTTCCAGTTTTTTGACGTTCACGTTATTTGCCACGAGGGGGTTCCTCCTGTTGTTTGGATTTTATTTTCTATTGTATCACATTTTTCTGCAATGTTCATCTTTAATCATCGCTATTTTCTTTTTTGACTGGAAAAAGTTGTTTACCAATGGCTGACAATGTGTTAGAACCATATACTTTCTCATTTGGAGACGCTAATCCTGCATCCCCCGGATGCAGTTCACGGGTTTGGGCGTTCCCAACAAGTATTTTGCAACGCAAAATAAGCAGATGTATATACGTCTGCATTGCTTGCTACCCGTAAACGGGTCTACGAACTCCTTAAGGCTCAACTGATCGGCAATCTAGTCCTGTTGCAGTTGATTTTTAATGTACTCTTGAATTTTCTTTTTGTTCTTTCCTACCGTATCCACGAAGTATCCCCTGGCCCAGAAATGCCGATTGCCATGCTTGTACTTCAGATTTTCATGTCTGTCGAAAATCATGAGACTGCTCTTTCCTTTGAGATATCCCATGACGTAGGAAATGCTACACTTCGGCGGAAAACTTATCAGCATATGGATATGGTCAGGGCAGGCCTCCGCTTCAATGATTTCAATACCTTTTTGTTCGCACAACTGGCGCAGTATCTGCCCTATATCCTTTTTGATCTGACCGTAAATTACCATTCTCCGATATTTCGATGCAAACACTACATGGTATTGACATCTCCACGTGGTATGGCTTAAACTATCTACGTCTTTGTTATCTTTCATTTCAAAGATAAACCTCCCTGTTCCTAGAATGTGGTTGGCAAACCCACACTCTATTCTACGGGGAGGTTTCTCTTTGTCTAGGGCTAAAGCCGTTTTTATTCCACCAGCGAAGCTGGTGGTTGTCGCTCGCTCAAGCTACCCAAATCAAAAGGCAGTGCGTCCCACGCGGCGCACTGCCTTTTTGCTGCTACGGTTACAAAAAGCTCCAAACCACTTCACCTGACGAAATCCTCCCGCATGGGGGTGAAGATATCCAGCAGGATGCCCGCTTCGGTGCAGACACAGCCATGTTCGACGCCGTCCTCCTTGAGAATGGTGTCCCCGGCGTGGACCGTTCTGGTCACACCGTCCACGGTGAACGCGAACGCTCCCGACACTACATAAGTGATCTGGGTGTGCGGGTGGTGGTGCAGTGCTCCCACCGCACCCGTTTCAAACGTGTTTTCCACGCACATCAGGCCATCGGTATAGGCCAGCACCCGGCGGGTGACCCCCGCGCCTGCGGGCTGGGGCAGAGCGTCCGCATGAAAGACCCAGCGCTGTTTCTTTTCCGGCAGATCCATATCAGGTTCCTTCTTTCTTGTTTCTGGCAAAGCCATTTTCCCCATTATAAAAGGTCGGAGCTTCTTTGACAAGGGCTCCGACCTGATCTCAAACAAAAAAGTCCCATCCGAAGCTCTCATCGCTGCTGCCTCTCTGCTCCGACACCCCGTTCCCACACAACGATGCCGGAAGAAGCAGCATTTGGAAGAGTCTCTATGAACAGCAATCCCCCGATCACCGTCAAGAGCTTCGTCAGGACTTTTACCAGACAAGGCCGCCTGCACCGCCACACGCTCTGCGGTGCCGTATGAGCCCGTTCCGCGCTTCCGGATCGCTCCGGCCGCAATGCGCCGTTCTTGGCTCTCTGCCTTATTCCTGCCCAAATTATAGCAAATATTCACTCAATTTTCACGCAAAATGTCATATTCTGCGGGGGAAGATGTCATATTCTGTGCACCGGCACCGAACAGGTGAACCGGAACCATTTATCCCGGCAGCTGATGGCGTACTCACCCTGATACTTGCGGAGCACATCCGTCACATTCCACAGGCCGATGCCGTGGCCCGGCTCCTTTTTGGTGCTGCGCGGGAGCTGACCGTCCGGCAGGTCCAGATCCTCCCGGACCCGGTTGCGAACGGACAGCAGCAGTTCCTCCTCCGTTTTCCGCATCCGGAAATAGACTTCCGGCGGGTCGGCCTGGGCGGCAGCGTCGATGGCGTTGTTGAGCAGGTTGGAGACGACCATCACAAGGTCAGTCTTTTCGAGCGGGATCGCCCGCAGGTCAGGCAGGTCAAAGTAGAGCATGACCCCCTTGCAGGTGGCCTCCTCGTACTTCTTGCTCAGCAGCGCATCCAGCAGCGGGTTGTGCGTGTTCATGATGGTGGTATGGGCCGCGATGATCTTTGTGACCGTGGCAAGGTACGCTTTGGCTTCCTCGTATTCGCCCTGTTGCAGCAACAGCGTCAGTGCCTCGATGTGGTTGGTGAACTCGTGGGTCAGGCGGCGCTGGGTGGTGTAGGAGTCCATCAGCGCTTCAGCCCGCTCCCGCTCCAGCGCCGTCTGCACATGAAGCTCCTGCTGCCGGGCCATCTGCTGATTGAACATCTGGACGATGTACATGTGGAGGAGCACCGCCACCGTCAGGCCCAGCGTCAGCAGCACCATGAGAGAATCGGCGGGTTCGTCCTTCGCCGAAAGCATCAGGACCACGTTCAGCACCACGACGATGCCGGGGAAAAAGGACATGACCAGCGCCTGCGGGGATTCGAGCGCCCGCTCATCCTTCCACTGGTGCGAGAAATAGGCCACCACCACGCCCACGATGAGGTTCGTGAGTGTCATGGTCACAAGACATCCGGGCCGCTGCCAGGCCACCTGAAGCGACGTTCCGGTCACCCAGGAGACCACATAGCGGACCGTATTTTCGGAGAGCAGGCACATGGTGCCGTTGATGAGGGCGGCGGTCAGCTTCTGGGGCAGCGTCCCGCCGAACAGCAGGGTGGACAGCAGCACATAGCCCACATTGTACCAGACGGTCTCCAGCGTGAAAAAGCCGATCTGGAAGATCAGACTGAACGCCAGCATCCCGACCACCAGAACAACGCTCCAGAACCCGACATGCTTCACCCGCCCTTTGCCGAGGTAAGCGCGATCCACCAGCAGGAAGGCGGCCCACTGCGACACGCAGACCATGTGCCCGATGAAGAACCAGGATATCTCATTCATCGCCAAACTGCCCCTTCCATTCCAGATAGGTCTCCCGGATGGCCGCATAGCCGTTCCGGCTGACGCTCAGTTCCACCCCGTTGCGCATCGTGACCTTGTACCCGCTGATCTGGCGGATGTAGCGCATGTTGACCACATCGCTCCGCCCCACCCGCAGAAAGCCGTTCTCGAACAGCGCCTGCGGCAGATCGGTCAGCTTGCCGTAATAGGAGCAGAGCGGCTGATGCGGCACATCCCCATAGACATTGACCTTGCGCAGGTCACTTTCCAGGCAGTAGATGCTGTCGTAGGGCAGCTCGATGCTGGTGCGGTTCTGCCGGATGGTCAGCACCTTGCGGCTGCGGGCGATTTTTTCGTGGAAGAGCGCCTCCAGGCAGCTGGGCAGCATCCGTTCCAGATCCCGTTTGAGGATGTACCGGAACGCCTGGACCGTGTAGCCCTCCGGGGCAAATTCCAGATAGGCCGAGATGTAGATCAGGCAGATCTCCGGGCTGCGCTCCCGCAGCTGACGCCCCAGCGAGATGCCGTTCATGGTATCCAGATCCACATCCAGCAGCGCCACCTGATACAGTTCCAGATCCGGCACGGCCAGTGCTTCTTCGCCGCTGGTGCAGACCACGATCTCCGCCGGGATCTCCCGCTGACCGAGACAGGCCCGGACCAGCTGCTCCACCCGTGCGGCAAACCGCGCGTCGTCATCACAGATCAACATGTGCATGGTCGGTGTCCCCTTCTTTTGAAAAAAGCGGGCTCCCCGATGCGAAGAGTCCGCCCTTTCGAATGTACATTACGCAAAGAATTTGTCGTAGAGGCTGAAGGCAAAGATGAACAGAACGATCAGCGGCAGACCATAGGTCAGATAGCCGCGCATCCAGTCCTGCATCTTGGGACCTTCGCCGGTGTTGACTTCCTGTTTGTAGTTCTTCCAGCCCCAGCCGCAGCGGGAAACGCAGAACAGCAGATAGACCAGTGAGCCCAGCGGCAGGAACAGGTTGCTGACGAGGAAGTCCTCAAAATCCAGCACTGCACCGCCGAAGGCTGCAAAGCCGTCCCAGCTCCACACATTGTACCCCAGCACACAGGGCATGGACAGCGCCGCGATGAGGAACAGGTTCACAAGGCTGGACTTTTTGCGGGAGCAGCCGGTCAGCTCCATGCCGCAGCAGATGATGTTCTCGAAGACGGCCAGCACGGTGGAAAGCGCCGCAAAGGCCATGAACAGGAAAAACAGGCTGCCCCACAGCCGGCCCATCGCCATGTTGGCGAAGATGTTGGGCAGGGTGATGAAGATCAGGCTGGGACCGGCGGTCTGGTCCACACCGTAGGTGAAGCAGGCCGGGAAGATGATGAGGCCAGCCGTGATGGCCACGAAGGTATCCAGCGCCACGATGCGGATGGACTCGCCCAGCAGAGCATGTTCCTTGCCGATGTAGCTGCCGAAGATGGACATGGCACCGATGCCAAGGCTCAGGGTGAAGAAAGCCTGATTCATGGCGCCCACCAGCGTATTGACCACACCGACCTCTTTCATGCGAGCAAAGTCCGGCACGAGATAGAAGCGCAGGCCCTCCTTAGCGCCGGGCATGAACAGGCTGTTGACAGCCAGAATGACCATGATGACGAGCAGAGCGATCATCATGACCTTGGTCACCCGCTCCAGACCATTCTGCAGGCCCTTGGCACAGACCAGGATGCCGAACGCCACCACGAAGATCATCCAGAACGCCATGATGCCGGGGCTTGCCAGCATCTCGCTGAAGGCATTTGATACCTGGTCTGCATTCAGACCGGCCAGCTTTCCGGTGGCAGTCATGTAAAAATAGTGCAGCATCCAGCCTGCAACGGTGGTGTAGAACATCATCAGCAGATAACAGCCGATGAGGGTGAAATAGCCGTGGATGTGCCACTTCTGGCCCGACTTTTCCAATGCCTGATAGGCGCGCACCGGGCTCTTGCGGCTGGCGCGGCCCACTGCAAACTCCATGGTCATAATGGGCAGGCCCAGAATGATGAGGAACAGCAGATAGAATAGCACGAAGGCACCGCCGCCGCCCTGCCCCGCCATATAGGGGAATTTCCAGACGTTTCCGATGCCGATGGCACAGCCCGCCGAGAGCAGGATGAAGCCCAGCCGCGATTTTAGGTTCTCACGTTCCATGATAAAATATTCTCCTCTGTAATCCGTTTGCCCCGGTCTGCCTTTTGCAGCTTGCAGCCGGGCACAACAGAATTATTATATCACAGTTTTCCCCCATTGGGGAGGAGTCGCATGACGTTTCAGAAGAGAAAAAGATTCATTTTTGACTGTTCTAAAAGGAGCGGAATTTGATAGTATTCAGAACGTCAGCCTCATCTGATACCATGTCACGCCGCCGTGCACAGACCCGGAAACGCCCTCGTTGACAAAGCCGAATCGGGCGTAATAATGCACCAGTTTGTCCTTGCAGGTGAGCACAAGGCCTTTTCTTCCCTGCTGTTTTGCCGCCGCAATGGCCGTTTCCAGCAATTGCCCAGCCAGGCCGCGCCGCCGGTATTCCGGTAGCGTGTTGACCCCAAAGATCATCTGCCATGCACCGTTTTCGTTGTGGAGCGAGGCATCTGCGTACATTGCATCGGTCAGGTCTGCCGCGTCCGTGACCATGCCGTCCACAAAGGCTGCGAGTGTTTCGTCCTCCCACAGGAGCCAGAAATGATTTCCATAATACCGCAGCCGCTCGGCAAATTCTGCACGGGTCGCCGCCTCTGCCGCCGGGAAGCACTCTGCCTCCACCGCTGCAATGGCGTCGAGATCCTGCTCGACTGCGGTTCGAATCGTTTGTGCCATGGTTTCTCTCCCTTTCTCATGCTGTGCCGTCCGAGCCGTTTCCGGTCGGGCTTGCGGCGGTGGTCGATCATCCGCAGCCCGCGCTGAATGGCGGGACGTCGCAGCGGAACACATTTTGACTGCTAAAATCATAGCATATGCCGCGCAACTTATCAAGGCCCGCTGGATGCACAAGCCCCCGCCAACACCTGCTGGCGGGGGCTTGTGATTGATTTTTGTGAAACGTTATTCGAGCTCGGTAAGTCTTAATCATTACTAAGCGAATTTGTTTAGTGTGTCTATTCTTGAATGTTCGCTTTTCCATGAGATCGCCGTGGTAGATGTGGCTTGCTGATTTTTTAGTATCAGGATAGTATCACACAACCAGCGGAATCTCTGTGAGTATTATAACGTATTTACGTTCAGGAAGCAACTGTCTTTTAAGGATTACTTCTTGCTTGCATCTGCCAGATAGTTTTCTCCCCATTTACACATCGCATCCAAAATAGGAATGATGCTTCTCCCAAAGTCGCTGAGCGAATATTCTACCTTTGGCGGCACAACAGGATAAACTTTCCGAATAACCAAGTTATCATTTTCAAGCTCCCGGAGCTGCTGTGTCAGCATTTTAGGCGTAGCCTTGGGAATCAACTTTCCTATCTCATTAAAGCGCAAGGTATTATCAATCAAATGCCACAGAATAAGTGCTTTATATTTCCCACCAATCAAATCGAGGGTTGCTTCAACCGGGCAGTTAAAGGTACTTGGACATTTCATTTTTCTCTTCCCTACACTATCTTTTTGGGTAGTATATAACAAAAAAGTGCGTTCTTGCTTTTTTGAAAACGACTGATAAAATCATAGCATAGGCCGATTGAATTATCAAGACCCTACACAAATTTACACTTTCAGAAAGGACCATCACATTATGGATTTTTTGACACTTGCAAAGAAACGGTATAGTGTACGCGCTTACACAAAGCAGAAGGTTGAGAAGGAAAAGCTGGATGCCATCTTAGAGGCAGCTCACGTTGCACCCACGGGTGGTAATTGCCAGCCTCAACACCTGATTGTAGTGCAGAGTGATGAGGGCCTTCGTAAAATTGGGAAGGCCACAAATATCTATGGTGCGCCGCTGGCAATTATCGTTTGCAGCGATACAAATAAGGTCTGGACACGTCCCTTTGATGGTAAAAAGCTGACCGATATTGATGCAAGCATCATTACCGACCACATGATGATGGAAGCCACCTACTTAGGTTTAGGAAGCGTATGGGTATGCTATTTCAAGCCGGACATCCTGAAGGCTGAATTTAAGATTCCCGACAACCTTGAACCGGTCAACATCCTTGTCCTCGGCTACGCCGACACCTCTCGTGAAAAGGCTCTGTCCGCAGATCGCCATGCAAAAATGAGGAACTCTCTTTCTGCCATGGTATCTTTCGAGAAGCTTTAACTTAAAATTATATCTTTATATCATTCTATTTTCTCTGGCACGTCCAACCATTAAGTTTTTCTTAATAGTTCCAACTGCTAAACTCGAACCATCCAAAAATCCCGGATAGTTGATAGACCACCCAAGTTATTAAGCATTCCTTAACAACTGCTCCGAACTCTTCGGAATTTCCGAAGAGTTGCCCCTATATACGCAGAACCCCCGTCAGCGCACACTGACAGGGGTTCTGCTCGTTTTTGATGGGATTGAGTAGAGCTTACTCGAGCTCGGTAAGTTTGGATTTTCACTAAACAAATTTGTTTAGTATATCTGTTCTTGGATGTTCACTTTTCCATGAGATTGCTGTGGTTGATATGGCTTGCTGATTTTTTAGTATCAGGATAGTATCACGCAAATTATGTCTTTGAATTACAATCTTCGCTTCAACACATCATAGAAACGTTCTGTTTGCGACTTTGTCGTTTGTGCCATCTCATAAATCGACTTTTTCGCATATTCATTTTGAACTTCTCTTCTAGCGCTAACATATGTAGCGATATCACTTGTGTATTTTAATCTAGGCCAATACTCCAAAAATTCTGGTAACGACACGCTGCTCTTAAGAAACGTTGCTGTTGGCATATCATTTTGTGCTGACATTCCCACTTCAAATGGAACCCATTGCGAAAGCCGTGTTGCCTCCGACATTATAACAATAATATCTGTGCAATCATTCAAGTTTCTCTTTATATGCTCCGTTAATGCTCTGCCGCTTGTCGTTACCGTAGAATCAAGAATATCGAGATAATAGGGTATACCCAACAATCTTAATTCCCCTGCAAGTCTATTTGCTGTATCTGAGTCTTCCTGCTTATGTGAAATAAAAATTTTCACTATCTTGCACCTCCAATTAGCATTTTCAAGTTTGCCCACGTCCAAGTATAAATTTTATCCGTGTATCTTGCTGCTACTGGTCTAGCACATGTACCACTCGATCTACCCCACAGTAAAAAATATGGAACGTTTTCCTCTTGAGCAATTTTCACTTCTGCGCTAACGCCCGTCGCAAAGTTCGTGTATTTTCCGCATATTACAATTACGACATCACAACCTTTTATTCTTCGTCTGGCGTTTTCCTTCCAGTTGCTTTCAATCGTTTCTTTTATGGACATATCCACAATTTCAAAAGGTGAATCTGGATTTCTAGCCTGCCCTACCAGCAAAGCCTTCAAATCCACGTCATTATCATAGTCAAAACTAATAAATGCTCTCTTTTTTGCCATAGTCCACACCCTTTCTTTTGCTCAAATGCGCCCAGATTTCACCAATCTCCAATATTGCTTTCCGATAGCTGTTAAGGCACACGCTTTTGACTTCATTGCAGCATAATACATGTGCTCTTCGCCTACTGGTACGACTAGGCCTATTCCCTCCAACTTCTGCAAATCTGAAAAAATTTTGGTATGCTCTTCAACTGCATAAGGTTCTACAACCTCATGTGTGACAGATGGAGAATTTGTAGGTTCATAAGACGGGTCAATGTTTAGCTTTTCACTTTCGCTAGAGAAATAGTCGCACAGCTTTCTGATAACAGACAACTCCACTTGAGGTGTAACATCACGCAGCGATGTAAAACGTGTAACATTCGTCTTAAAAACCGGGCGTTGCTCCCAAGGACCTAATGCTTTATCAATATAAGCGTATACACCGCCTGGGGTAACATGGCCTGTCACATCAGCAGCACTTCCAGATAGAGCTTCAATCAACAAAGAGGTAAACACTCCATGTCCATCAATTTCCATAGAAGTTTCATCCGACCGACTTGCCGTTAATATTGTTACACCCTCATTAATTACTGCTGTCTGTTGTCCTGCTGTGTTCACACTTCCCATAAAACCGGAATAGCAACTATCCAAAATTATAATTTTCTCTTTTGCTTTCGAGTTATTGGCAATTGTCAAAATATCATGTAAAGACACCCCATAATCATGCTGTGTATAATCAGGCGTTGCCAAATAGCCACCAACAGAATCTATGTACCCATGTCCTGAATAATAAAAAAGTGAAATATCTGAGTCACCTGCAAAGCACTCTTCAATCATCCCGCGAAGTTCTGCCTTACTAGAAACATTCTTTTCTATCCTTACGCCAAAATTAGGAGAGCCGTCGCCATTTTTCCTAAGGATATTCGCAATAGCTTCTGCATCATTGCAGCATCCATGTAATGGACAACCCGTATATTGATCAATGCCTACAACCAATGCTTTTCTCATTTCTGTTTCTCCTTTCCTTCATTCACTTCAGGTGCTCATGCAAAATCCTTTTTATTACTGCCTGCGCAGTATCTTCGCCAGATAATGCAATCAACTTATTATAGTCATCGACTTCATCGCCCGTGAACACAATTGACACCAATTTTTCAGGCTTTCCGGCAACATGGTCATAATCTTCAGGATGCGCCCAATAGCATCTCATACAAAAGCTCGGATTTTTCGTTTCCCAGTTTTCACAATGCTCACATGTCCACGATTTTGCACGGTTTGCCGATGGGCTAAGCAACATAAAATAATCTATGTCTTTTTCATCATGTTCTCCGCCAATCTCATACGGTACTCTGTGATCTACTTGCAGTTTTGACTCATCCATCTCTTCAAGATAGATAAAGCATCTAGCTCCATATTTTTCAATAAGGGCCTGTTTTAATGCTTTTGATAAAACCGTTCGTCCCGCTGTTTTCGATAATGCATTTTGTACTTCGTGAGGGTCGCCAAATTTATATGCTGCAATCTTTCTGCCATCCGACCCTTGGACTCTATATGTCACAAGCGGTATTCCATACTCGCGAACATCTCTTACTGCACGCGGCGGATGATTATACCCATAAACATCCTTTAACTCCTCAGACGTAATATATCCATTTTTTAATATATGCTGAATTACCGTTCTAGGTCTCTTGGCTGTCACACTCTCCAATAGCTCCAAGAATTCTTTGGGGTATTCTGTCATCCGATTGCCTCCATAAAGGATAATTGTTCAGGTTCTTTATCAATTTCTTGAATCAATGCTTCACTTATATACAAAGCTTCAAATGTTGTTTGTTTCTTTCCCAGCAAAAGTGCTTGGCTTGAAAGCCCCGCATTCAGCATAACTTTTTTACATTTCAAGTCTTCCGGCAAGTCTTCTCCATATTCTTTTCCTCCACATTCACCATCATAACTGATAAGATAGTCAACACCTTTTTTATTAAGGATTTTCAAAGATTCTGCGAACTCATCAAAGGGAACACCTGAAAAATAACGATTATCCCGAACATTTGTAACACCTTGATACGGCGGATCCATATAAACTAAATCGCCAGGTTGGGCCATCTCTAAAATTTCATGGTAGTCTTTTGATACAAACTCCGTCTTTCCTTTTAAAAGTCGCGATACCTTGTAGACATTCTGTGCCAAAGTATTAGGGTTTGTTCCATGTCGCCGCTTATCAGGGGACTGATTGAAATTTCCATTTTTCCCATATCTGACCGCTCCTTTAACACAGCGAGCCAGCAAATATAGCATATTGGCGGATGTTTTCTCCCCATTATTGAAACGCTCTCGTACATCATAAAAATGTTGGATATGATTTTCTCCGTAGGAAAATTGTTCTTCCCACACTTTTGAGTAATTCATGATCAACTGCTCAGGCTTTTCAATGGCCTCTTGAAGCATGTCTACCAATGGCTTATTAAGATCATTTACCAAAAAGCTATTCGTCCTATTTTCGTATGCTGTCGCAATGCTAATTGCCGCCATTCCAGAAAATGGTTCTATCAATCTGTTAAATCGCTCCGGCATATATTGCAGTATTTGAGGTGCCAATACTCTTTTTGAACCTTGATATTGCACAATATGAGGAATTTTCCCATTCATTAAATCACCCCCGGTTTCAAAAATTCCATAATATCACCTATATTACAATCCAATGCGGTACAAATCTTGTACATACTCTCCATTGACACCGCTTCGCATTTTCCCAGTTTCGCAATAATATTAAAGCTAATGCCTGCTAAATCTTTTAATTCTGTCTTACTCATTTTCTTGTCTATTAGCAATTTCCATAGCTTATCATATGAAATCTGCATTGTACCCCTCGTTTTCATCCCATTCTTAATTATTAGTATATCGAGTACAATTGCAAAAATCAAGATTATCTCATAATATTGTGAGATTTTATATAAATTCTTTACAGTTTTTGTCTTTCTATTTCGCATTTCTTTGTTCCTTTCTGTTAATATTTTAATATTTAGCAGCCCTTACTATCAATGTGCTGGTAGTAAGGGCCGCTATACTTACAGCTCTATGCTGTTCTGCCTGTTCTTCTTCTGGCTTCTATCCGCGGTCTGCTCCTGCCCCCTCATAAGCCCAATGACCTGCTGCATCTTTTCGGCACCGAAATAGTTCCATACTCGCCTGAAATCACGTTTCATCGCATAGAGCTGCGAATTCTCAGCTTTTACCTGTTCCAGCTGCTGGCTCAAATGGCGGGTAGCCTTCTTCTCGTCCTGATAGAAATACTGGTACTTATCCCTCTCGTTCTTAACCTCCCAGTACTTCCGATGGAGGGCAAAGAGCACCTTCACCAGCTTCTGGATCAGCGGCATGGCCTTTTTCTCCCGGTAGCTCTTGCCTGTTTCAAACGTGGCTGCTTCTGGCACCCATTCTTCTGGCCGCTGGGAGTATTGCGCTGACAGGTTTTCCAAACCTTCCATAATGGGAGCCAGCTTGTTCAGCTTCTGGCTCTGCTTCTGGTAGGTCAGCTCTGCTTTCTGTACCCGCTGTTCAGCGGCTTCTACGGCTGTCTGCGCTGTTTCCAGCTGTTCCTGCATCTCGGTCAGGTCGGTCTGGCACTCCTGCTTGGCAGCTTCCAGAGCCGCTACCTCTTTACTACGCTCCTGCTTTTTGAAGTCCAGCACAGACAGGTGCTCTTCGTGGGTGCCTTTCTGTTCCCACTCGATGCCATGCTGCTCCATCACGGCGGCAAGCTGCTCTTTCTCGACGTTAATCCACTGGTTCAGCTCGGATTCCCGTTTAGAACCGCCTGCAAAGCCCAAGGCTTTCAGCGCCTGCTTCAGGGAGACCTTGGTGTCCAGTCCTTTGCCTTTCCAGCCGGACACATACGGCACGAAGTCGATGTGCAGATGGGGCGTAGCTTCATCCATGTGGAGGAATGCTCCGAACACCCGCAGTGTCGGGTTACGTTCTTGGAAGCCCTGCATATACTCGTCCAGCAGTTCCTTTGCCAGTGCGCCGTTCTCGGTCAAGACACCCATATCATCTTTGTTGCCGATCTGGACGATCAACTCATGGAAGAGCTTTTCCTGCTTGCCTGTCCGCAGGTGCTCATAGTAGTCGTTGATACAGCGGTCCTTGCGCTTCTGCTTGGCGTTGTAGCGGTCCACCGCCTCGTCAAACAGTTCGTGGTACACCTTCTGAATCGGTTCATCACGGTACACGACATTCAGACTGCTGCGCTTCGGGTCTACGTTTTCAGCGGTGAAACTTCTCCGGTTATGGTTGAGGGAGCCGGGCCCCCGCATTGCGGAAATGGTTCTTTTCAATCGCACGTCCTTTCTCTGTGGAAGTAACTGGTGCCGGACACGGCAAAGGCTTTGTTACTTTCGTCGAAAGTAACGCAAAAGCACTTTTGACAGACGTTCCGTCCATCAAAAGATGCCTTTGCGCCCTGCCGGGGGCTTCCGTCTGCGGACGGGGTTTCGCTGTACCTCGCCGCTGCCCGGTCCAACACCACCTTCCTGCGTGATTGCATTCACAGGAGCGTGACACGCTCCTGTACTTTGCCAATAGAGGGACTCACCAGCGGAAGCTTTCTGGCACGCCTCGTCTGTCCAGATACTCCTGCCGAGCCTGCTCCCGCTGTTCCTCGGTGGGTGCTGTCTTGTACTGGGCATACAGCTCATGCCGCAGCATCGCATCTAGTTTTTGCTCCAAACCCTGTTCAATAACTTCTTCGTACTCATTTTCGCCGCTCAAATGATAATGCAGCAAGGCGACAAAAAGTTCCTGAGAAATTTGCACATTTTTCATCGTTATCACCATCCCGTGTCGGTTGTGTCGATTGTGACGATATTTTATATAGTAGCAAAAATACCGTCACAACCGTCACGAATCGTCACGCCCCAGAATTTTCCAGCGTCAATTTGACCTCTCTGCCCTCATGGGTGCGCCTGCTTTCGTACCGAATTCCATAATCGTTGTAGAGCCTGTCTGCACTCACATTCAGCTTCCGGGTCAGGATGTTTGCCTGTATGCCTACACCCGACAGCCGTTCCAGCAGTTCCGTGGGTGTACCACTCCACTCCGGCTGTTCCGGGGTGAGCACCTTTGCCACCGCTTCCAGAAGCGGGTCGGGCGGCAGCTTCCAGAGTTCCGTTTCGGCTCCTTGGAACTCCCACACGCAGCGTTCCCGGTTGAACTCCAACGTCAACTCCTGATCCGGCTGGTCACATCCCACAATGTCCAGCAGGGCGGTGTTGTCCGTGCGCCGCTTCTTCTGCATGATGAATGCGCCATCCGCTGCACCCAACAGACCGTTGGTGCCGGAGATCATATCAAAGCTGTCCTCGGCTTCCATCTTCCGGGTGTGGTGAACCACCAGCAGGCAGATGCCATACTTGTCACTGAAGGTTTTCAGCCTGGTCACGATTTCGTAGTCGCTGGCGTAGCTGTATCGGTCACCGCCGATCTCCCGCACCTTCTGCAGGGTGTCGATGATGATGAGCCGTACATCCGGGTGCTCCCGGATGAATCCTTCCAACTGCTGGTCAAGTCCCTCGCTCACGGACTTAGCTTGCGTTGCGAAGTAGAGATTGCTGGTCTCCTCTACCCCGAACATCCGGGAGAGCCGCCGCTGCAGCCGGGCGTAATCATCCTCCAACGCCAGATAGAGGACGGTGCCTTGATGCACCTCGTACTCCCACAACGGAAGCCCCATCGCCACATGGTAGGCGAGCTGCCCCATGAAGAAGGACTTGCCCACCTTGGGCGCACCTACGAAGAGGTAGGTGCCACTGTACAGCAAGTCGTTCACGATGGGTTTCCGAGGTGGATACACCGTGTCGTACAGCTCGGTCATTGATACTGTGTTCAGCCCGAAATTGTTTGATTTTTTCGCGGCTTGCAGATTGATTTGCTTGCCCGAATTTGTTATAATATTGGTGTTGATTTTTGAGGACGACTGTACCGCATCTGCGCCAACAGATGCACCCGGTACGGTCGTTTTTCTATTGTCCGTCATTCGCATTCCTCCTTGAGTCCGTTCAACGTCAGAGCCACCATTTGCAGGGTCTCCAGCAAGTCCGGCGGAACTTCTTCATCCACGGCCAGCCGCTGCAATTCCTGATAGATCAGCTTCATCTGGTCTCGCAGGGCTTTGTAGACCCTTGGGTTGCCTACTACGGTGATCTCCCGGTCGGTCAAGCGGCGGATGATATACTCCTGTTTGGTCAGGCCGGAGAGCTTTACTTTGGCTTCCAGAACCTCGTTCTCTTCCGGGGACATTCGGAAGGCCACCACCTTGTTCCGCCAGCGGCCTTGCCTGTCAAGCACTCGTTCCATCTTCATCCCTCCTTTCGTTCCATGTCCAGCTTCTGCGCCATCTCCTGCTGCTTCGAGGGGAAGAGATGGGCGTACTTATAGGTGATGTCCACGCTCTCATGCCCCACCCGGTCTGCGATTGCCAGCGCCGAGAAGCCCATCTCGATCAGCAGCGATACATGGGAGTGCCGCAGGTCGTGGATTCGTATCCGCTTTACTCCGGCTGCCTTGGCTCCCCTATCCATCTCGTGGTGCAGGTAGCTCTTGGTCACCTCAAAGATCCGCTGGTCTGGCTGGACTTTGTAGAGGGATTTCAGATAGTCTCTGATCTCGTCCGTCAGAAACTGCGGCATCTGAATGACCCGGACGCTCTTGGGTGTTTTCGGGTCGGTGATCACATCCCGGCCTTTCAGCCTTTGGTAGGATTTGGTAATGGAGAGCAGCCCCTTGTCCAAGTCGAAGTCTGCCGGAGTCAGAGCCAGCAGCTCACCCTCCCGGATGCCACACCAGTAGAGGACCTCAAAAGCGCAATAGGATTGCGGCTTGTCCATCATGACTTCTGCGAATTTGAGGTACTCTTCCTTTGTCCAGAAAAGCATTTCCTTGTGCTTTTCTGACCCCATGCACCCGGCTGTGGCTGCTGCGTTTGATTTCAGCCCGTAGAACCGGACGGCGTGATTCAGAATGGCACTGAGTTGTCCATGCAGCGTCTTGAGGTAGGTCGGCGAGTAGGCCTTGCCGTTTTTGTCCCGATAGTTCAGCATCTCGTTCTGCCATGCGATCACATCCCGTGGCTTTATCTCGCTGAGCCGCTTTTCTTTGAAATACGGTAAGATTTTCGTTCGGATGATGTGCTCTTTGGTAGACCAGGTGTTTTCCCGGAGTCGCTTTTTCTTGTCCGTGATATAAATTTCCACGAACGCTTCAAAGGTCATGGTCAGGTCTGCAGCCTGCTGAAGAAGGAACTCCCGCTCCCACGTCAGAGCGTCCTTCTTGGTGGCAAACCCCCGTTTCAGCTTCTTCTGCTTCACACCTTGCCAGTTTTCGAAGTAGAAGGAAGCGTACCATGTGCCCTGTTTGCTGTCCTTGTAGGCTGGCATCCTATCACTCCTCTCCTGCCCCGTAGATCTTCTCCTGATAGTACCTCCTGCTTACCCGGCCTCCTACGGTCGTGTAGCCTTTGGCCCTCAGTTCCTCGTTCCACTGGGCGATCATCTTGTACGCCAGACCCTGGGAGATGTCCAGTTCCTTTGCCAGCTCGTCTGCCTTGATAAAAATGCTGTTTGCCATTTTTTGTCCTTTCCTTGTCGGTTTCGTTTCGGTGCCGCTTCATCCTCGCTGACTTCCGGCAGGCATATCCCCTTTGCGGTGCTGTGCCGTCCCCTTACGGAGCGCTCGCTTCCTTTCGGAACAATTACTCCATCGTTTTCTACAGACAGAAT
>ERZ809426.838-NODE-838-length-21481-cov-24.103659_pt1 | contig 21481 bp, 15 predicted proteins | sample MGYA00520791_ERZ809426 | MGnify/ENA primary metagenome ERZ809426 (study PRJEB31576, sample SAMEA3212668) | Homo sapiens | biome: human-gut; feature: human gut; material: fecal | place: Sweden | collected 2012 ... | reverse complement strand
TCAACTTTGTCAGGAATTAATCTTCAAACTGACAACTATTTTCAGTACACTTCACTTAGTCTCAATACTCCTCCAAAACGCAAGTGCGTTCGATCTAAAACGCAAGTGCGTTTGACTTGAAACGCAAGGACGTTTGTTCTTAAACACAAGTGCGTTTTGAATTGAACGCAAGGGCGTTTTCCAAGGAAGGAAAAAACACTTGCTGAAAGGAGAAAAAAGAGTGTCTTTATATCCTATATAAATAAGGTGATAGGGAAAGGAATTTAAAGTGATAAAATGCAGACAAAGAAATGTAACCTACTCTTTGCAAAATTGGGATATGACATCTAAAAATAGTGAAATTTTTCCGTAATTGCCGAAAATCATCTTTTTTCATCCTATATTTACCAGTGTAAAGATTCGTTTTTCACTGATAACTTTCCTATCTTTGCATTGAAGAAAAAACAAAGACTGACTATACACTTTTATACATAACTTAAATACATAAGAATTATGGAATTTGTAACAAACGAAAAACTTACCATTGTTGGTGCTGCCGGTATGATCGGTTCTAACATGGCTCAGACTGCTATCATGATGGGCTTAACTCCTAACATCTGCTTGTACGACCCGTACGCTCCAGGTTTGGAAGGTGTTGCTGAAGAATTGTTCCACTGCGGTTTCGAAGGTGTGAACATCACTTTCACTTCAGATATCAAAGAAGCGCTGACTGGTGCTAAATATATCGTAAACTCAGGTGGTGCTGCTCGTAAAGCTGGTATGACTCGTGAAGACCTGTTGAAAGGTAACGCAGCTATCGCAGAAGAATTCGGTAAGAACGTAAAACAGTACTGTCCGGATGTAAAACACATCGTAGTTATCTTCAACCCTGCTGACATCACAGGTTTGATTACACTGTTGTACTCTGGTTTGAAACCGGGTCAGGTAACTACTTTGGCTGCTCTTGACTCTACTCGTCTGCGCAGCGAATTGGCTAAACACTTCGGCGTTTCTATGGACGCAGTTGAAAACTGCCGTACTTACGGTGGTCACGGCGAACAGATGGCTGTATTTGCTTCTACTGCTAAAGTAAACGGTAAAGCTTTGACAGACATCATCGGTACTGACGCTTTGACAAAAGAACAGTGGGCTGAAATCCAGCAGAAAGTAACTAAGGGTGGTGCAAACATCATCAACTTGCGTGGCCGTTCTTCATTCCAGAGCCCGTCATACGTTTCTATCGAAATGATTGGTGCTGCTATGGGTGGCAAAGCATTCCGCTGGCCGGCTGGTACTTACGTTTCTAACGAAAAGTACGACCACATCATGATGGCTTGGGAAACTTCTATCACTGCTGACGGTTGCCACTGCGCTGCTTTGAACGGTACTGCAGAAGAACAAGCTGCTTTGGATAAGAGCTACGAACACTTGTGCGCACTGCGTGACGAAGTAATCGCTATGGGCGTTCTTCCTCCAGTAGCTGAATGGAACAAGCTGAACCCGAACATTAAATAATCGGATTTTCCATTAATATAAAAGGAGACTGAATCATCGGTCTCCTTTTTTTATGTCCAATTCCAACGCACTTGTACATCATATAAAATCACAGTAATCTCATTTTCACGCATTTATATTTTCCCAATGTACATCTGAAAACTTTCAGTCTCTCTATCAAAAGCACTATCTTTGCCGCTCTCTTTACCATGTATTCCTAAAACTACGGGCAGCAATGAGAATATGCACTTTACTACTTTTCCTTATTTCAGCACTGACCTGTCACTCGCTGTGTGCACATAATCCAGCGGGACATTACTTCCTGACACAAGACTCTACGTCTTCTCTCACCTCATCGGCTCTTCCTGCGAAGCCAAAGAAAACAAAGGAACTTTTCCAGCAAAACTTTTCGTACATGGGAATTCCTTTTATCGTTTCCGGATTAATCGTCAAAAAACAAAACCAGGATTTCCGTACACTGCGTAATCGCTTCCAGCCGACCTTTCACCACGAATATGACAATTATACACAATATGTCCCGTTAGTTACTACATGGGGCATGAAACTGGCTGGAGTAGAAAACCGCAGCTCATGGAAGGAACTCACAGTCAGCAATGTTTTCTCAGCAGCCTTGATGGCCGGCTTTGTCAACACCTTGAAATATACGACCAAAGAAATGCGTCCGGACAATTCATCAAACAATTCATTTCCTTCCGGACATACGGCCACTGCTTTTATGTGTGCCACAATCCTGCATAAAGAATACGGCATGCTCAGTCCGTGGTATAGCATCGGAGGATATACCTTAGCGGGAGTAACCGGTATCACTCGCCAGCTGAACAACCGTCACTGGATTGGCGATGTGCTGGTAGGAGCTGGGATTGGCATGATTTCAACGGACTTAGGCTATTTCTTTTCCGATCTGATTTTTCGTAAGAATACCACCAGCAGCCAGTTAACAACCCACTTCAACCGCTACGATACACCTTCATTCCTGAGCCTCAACATGGGATTTGCCACAGGACCTTCTACCCTGCGTACTGCCGAACTATATGACACAGAAGAAGGAACTCCTTTGGGTATGCGCCTGCGTACGGGCACATCGACCGTCGTCAGCGCAGAAGGAGCCTACTTTTTCAATGCGTACATCGGTTTGGGAGGGCGCCTGAGAGTAGCTACCGTACCTGTTATCGCCGACATTCCCGAAGAGAACAAAAAGCATTTTGACCTGGACAATGACCTGAAGGAAGGAGCCCCTGTCAACATGTACCTGCTGGACGGACTGGAATCTGACCATTTAGGCATGTGCGACATCGATTTAGGGCTTTACTTTTCTTATCCGCTCAGCAATCGCTTCCTGATAGGAAGCAAACTGTTAGCCGGACGACGCACTAATGCAAACTTTACCTTAAACTCTATTTCACGGATTAATCCAGCCATTTTCGACCGCCAGAAAGTGAGCCAGGAAGCTTACGATCAATTCTATAAAGCCGACGTAGATTACTATATCCAGCAGGAAGGTCTCAGCATTCAGGAAATGCTACAGAGTACTTTCATTGATGAGGAATTTCTTCACATTCGTAAAAGTTCTACTTTCAAATTAGGAACCGGACTTTCTCTCGCCTACCGCTACAAAGAAAATGCGGCCCTGCGTCTCTATTGCGACTATGACTTTGCCTCCCCCCGACTGACATACGACCTGAAGAACTCCTGGGCAGACGAAGACGGTAACCGGGAAGTCCGTTCGTATAGTAAAAGAACGCCTATGCATAATTTTACTTTCGGAGCTTCCATCGCGTTCATGTTCTAACACGAAAGCCGTTGCACATTCTACTTATTTTTATTATTTTCGCCCTTCGAAATGATTGACCAAGCTACCATAGACCGAATACTGGATGCTGCACAAATAGTAGATGTGGTATCCGAGTTTGTCACACTCCGCCGCCGGGGAGTGAACTACATCGGACTATGCCCGTTCCACAATGAAAAGACCCCTTCTTTCAGTGTATCTCCCAGCAAAGGATTATGCAAATGTTTCAGTTGCGGTAAGGGAGGGAATGTGGTGCACTTCATCATGGAGCACGAACAGCTTTCTTACTACGAGGCACTGAAGTGGCTGGCCAACAAATATCACATTGAAGTAAAAGAACGGGAACTCACCGACGAAGAAAAGCAAGCACATAGCCTGCGTGAAAGCTTGTTTGTAGTCAACCAGTTTGCTTCTGAATATTTTCAAGACATACTTTATAATCACATCGACGGACAGCGTATCGGTATGACCTACTTACGCAGCCGAGGATTCCGTGATGACATTATCAAAAAGTTCCAGTTAGGATACAGCACAGACAGTCACGATGCACTGGCACGTACAGCCAAACAGAAAGGTTATCAGGAAGAGTTTCTGGTAAAGACTGGCTTGTGCTATCGAAAGGACGACGGTTCACTTCGCGACCGTTTCTGGGGGCGTGTCATTTTCCCCGTACACACCTTGTCGGGAAAAGTGGTAGCTTTTGGCGGACGTGTATTGAGCGCTGCCACTAAGAACGTGCAGATGAAGTATGTCAACTCTCCGGAATCGGAGATATATCACAAAAGCCGGGAACTCTATGGCATTTATTTTGCCAAGCAGGCCATTGTACGCCAAGACCGCTGCTTCTTGGTAGAAGGTTATACTGATGTCATTTCCATGCACCAGAGTGGAATTGAAAACGTGGTGGCTTCTTCGGGTACGGCATTGACTTCCGACCAGATACGACTGATTCATCGCTTTACCAATAACATCACGGTATTGTATGACGGTGACGGAGCCGGAATCAAAGCCAGCATACGCGGTATTGACATGCTGCTGGAAGAAGGCATGAACATCAAGGTATGTCTGCTCCCCGATGGAGACGACCCCGATAGCTTTGCCCGCAAGCATAATGCCACCGACTATCAGGCCTACATTAATGAGCACGAAGTGGACTTCATCCGTTTCAAGACGAATCTGCTGATGGAAGAAGCAGGAAAAGACCCGATCAAACGTGCCAGCCTGATTTCCAGTATCGTAAAAAGTATCTCTGTGATACCTGACTCGATTGTCCGCTCCGTATATACACGCGAGTGCAGCCAGCTTCTGCAGATGGAAGAGAAAATCCTGATAGAAGCGGTAAACAAATTGATAGAGCAAGCGCAGGAGAACAAATACAAGGAAATCCAGCGGAAGCAACGACAGGCCATCCAGAATGCCCAACCTACTCCTCCGACTACCTATCCGGAGGCACAGCCGGAAGCAATTCCCATACCGGATGAAACACTGCTTCCTCCTGCTCCTCAGGAAGCAGCTGAGTATGTACCTCCGACCGCTGAACAGCCTGCCGGACAACCTGCAAGCACTCCTGTTCCTACGGACAATTACCTTTCGTATATCCCATTGGAAGGGAACGAACAGAAACTGTTCTACAAGAAGGAACAGCTCCTCCTGCAAATGATTGTCCGCTATGGAGAGAAAGTGATGTGTTACTTAGAGGATGAAAACGGAGAAGAGCAACCGCTCACTGTCATAGAATGTATTTCTTCCAGCTTGAAGGAGGATGAACTGCAGTTTCACTATCCCTTAGACCGCCGCATCCTAAAAGAAGCAGAGAATCATCTGCACGATGAAGGCTTTGTATCTGAGCGCTATTTCCTGACTCATCCTGATCCGGAAATCAGCAAACAGGCCGCAGAACTGGCCAGCGACCGCTATCAGCTAAGCAAGTACCACTCCAAAGGACAGGCAATCATCACCGATGAAGAAAGACTTTATGAGTTAGTTCCCAGGTTGTTAATTGATTTCAAGCTATCGATTGTAGAAGAAGAGATGAAGCATACCCTGCAGGCTTTAGCCAATCCGGACATCTATAACAATCCGGAGAAATGCCAGGAAATCATGCAACATTACAAAGAGTTGCAAAAAATTCAGATTCCAATGGCACAAAAAGCAGGCGACCGCGTCATTTTACGTTAGCTATTTCCCCTCTCCACTTACGATAAAAGGGGAAATAGTCTTTTTCATATTAATATCTTGCACGAATCAGGTTCATGAACTCTTCGCGCGTCTTGGCCTGATTGAATGCACCTGTAAAGTCAGAGGTCGTCGTTACAGAATTCTGCTTTTCCACTCCTCTCATCTGCATACACATGTGTTTGGCTTCTACTACCACCATTACGCCTAATGGATTCAGTGTTTCCTGGATACACTCCTTTATTTGAAGCGTCATGCGTTCCTGCACCTGCAAACGGTGAGAAAAAATATCTACCACACGAGCAATCTTACTCAGCCCCGTAATGTATCCGTTAGGAATATATGCCACATGGGCCTTTCCGTAGAACGGCAGCATGTGATGCTCGCACATGGAAAAGAAATCAATGTCCTTCACAATCACCATCTGGCTGTAAGGTTCCTTGAATTTTGCGGCATTCAGCACTTCTCTCGGATCCATTTCATATCCGCGAGTCAGCGTCAGCATGGCTTTTGCTACACGCTCAGGGGTTTTCAACAGTCCTTCTCTTTCAGGATCTTCACCCAGCAAAGAAAGGATTTCCTTATAATGCCCGACCAGTTTCTCAACCTTCTCTTGCGGCCAGTTTATCGAATTTGTATCTGTCATCATTATTCTATAGGTATATTAATCTGTTCACGCACAATAGACACTTCCTTAAAAACTCCTGTAGCTTTCAATTTACGCATGGTTACATGTGCTTCTTCAATACTTTTAAAGTCTCCTACCCGGCACAACCAGCGAGGAGGCTGAAAATAAGTATAAACCGGAAGTTCCGGAAATTCTTCTTTCACTTTCGTTGCTACCCTATTCGCTTCACTACGCGCCTGACGGGAATTATTCCCGGCGTATACCTGTACGCGAAATCCACGAGCTTTTAATGTCTTTACCGGCTCCGAACTGGTAGAACGCACATAACGTTTCCCTATCAAAGAGGTAATCTGTGCATCCTGGTGGATAGTCACTACACCTTCTCCCGCCCGACGGGTCTGCAGGCTTTCGATAATGTTCTGCTGAGCATAAGCCCCGCCGACACACAAAACAGAAACTACAAATAAAAGATATTTCAGCATAAGCGGATTTTTAGATAGACATAGAAAACAAAAGTCAATTGAGCACAGAGACCATACGACGGCACTACGTCCTCACATCATCTCTGTGCTCATAAGTCGCTCCTGACTAATTCAAAAAAGAATTATTTAAAAGCGTCGATGATACCCTTGAAGTCTGCAACTTTCAAAGCAGCACCACCAATCAGACCACCGTCTACATCAGGATTAGCGAACAATTCTTTTGCGTTAGAAGGCTTGCAGCTTCCACCGTACAGGATAGAAGTATTTTCAGCTACTTCCTGACCGTATTTAGCAGCAACCAAAGAACGGATGTGAGCGTGGATTTCCTGAGCCTGTTCCGGAGTAGCAGTCTTACCTGTACCGATAGCCCAAACCGGTTCGTAAGCCAAGATTACTTTACCGAAATCTTCAGCAGACAAAGAGAATACAGAAGCCAACTGAGCTTCTACTACTTCGTTCTGTTTGTTAGCTTCACGTTCTTCCAATACTTCACCGATACAGAAGATAGGTTTCAAGTTGTTAGCCAAAGCCAATTTAACTTTTTCTTCCAGGATTTCAACTGTTTCGTGATAGTAAGCACGACGTTCAGAGTGACCCAAGATTACATACTGAGCACCTGTAGATGCAACCATTTCTGCAGAAACTTCACCAGTATAAGCACCAGATACTTTGTCAGCGCAGTTTTCAGCACCTACACCAATGATAGAGCTGTCTACCAGAGGAGTTACAGAAGCCAAGTGAATGAAAGGAGTACAGATGATTACATCGCAGTTTGGTTTGTCTGCTGTCAATGCTTCGTTCAATTCTTTTGCCAATGCAATACCTTCCTGCAGGTTCTTGTTCATTTTCCAGTTACCTGCTACAATGTTTTTTCTCATTTTGTTTAAATTTTAAAGGGTTAGTTATAATGTTTCTTTTTTATTCTCTTCCTCTTTTTTCTTTTTGCGGCTTTTTATGCGCAACCATATCAGGTCGACCACGGTCAGGAACAGCAAAGGTCCCAGGAACCAGCCGGTCACTTCTACCACCTTGTGCACATTGGTTTTCGGATTCCATGTACTGAATGGAAGTTTCTCCAGCGGTGCATTCAACTGGTATTCATCTGGCAGATTGGAAACACTCCATTTACGCAGCACGACTCCTTTTTTCAGCAGCATCAATCCCGGATTGGAACGAATCATCGTTTTCAGCGTAATCTCATCCATCAACGCAAACGGATATTCCGCTCCTGTATTCTCTTGCCAGTCTATGATATCCTGCTCCGAAGAAGCTGTCAGACAAAGGAAACGATACCCGTGTTCCACGCTGTAATCATACACTTCATTAATCAAATCCATGCCACTATCGTCCGCCTGCTTCAACCATGGTGCCACCAGTAAGAACGTGTACTGGTCACTATGAAGTATGTCATCGGTCAAATCCTCTCCCGTTTCCAGTGAAGTAATCGAGAAGTCGTGAATAGGAGGTTCATAGCCCTTCTCCTTCACCCGCGTCTTCGAATCGACAAAGGTCCACGTGGAATCTGTCGGGAAATTATCAATCGTAAATTCCTGTTCTTTACCGTCTTTCGAATAAATAAAAATCGTTTCATACTCGGTAGGCTTCTCACCTTCAGGAATTGTCATGCCTTTTATGATGTCTGCTCCCACATGATAAGGACGAAAATCGAACACAGGCAGGTAGCGCAGGCAGAACAACATGAAGAAGATGATGAACAGAATACTGTAAAGCGAAATCAGCCAGTCCACTTTCGTGGTGACCAGATTAAAGATATGCCGACGCCACTTAAACACGGAAATAGCCGCAATAAGCAACACGATGTTTTTGAAGAAAGTCTCCCAGTTGGTCAGCACAACCGCATCGCCAAAACATCCACAATCGGAAATCGGATTGGCTATGGCCAGCCACAATGTCAACGGTGTCATAAAAGCCATCATCAACAAAGCCAGCAAAGGAGCTACCCTCCGACGAATACCGAAGAACAGATAAATGCCAAGAATAAACTCAAACAAGGCACAGAGCATAGCTGCCAGATAAGGCACATATCCTGCGCTCAGGCTCTGCAGCCCCCATGCTTCCAGGTAATCCTGTACCTTATAGACCGTACCCAAAGGATCATTGGCCTTAACAAATCCGGAGAACAAAAAAACGACAGCCAGTAAAAAACGGCAGACGTTACTCCAGATCACAATTGCTTTATGTAGAAACTTATTCTCCAAATTCCAGCTTAATCAATCCGAAAACGGCATAATTAATCATATCCATATAATTGGCGTCTACACCTTCTGAGACCAAGGTGTCTCCTTTCAAAGATTCGATTTGCTTGGTCCGATAAATCTTCATCAAAATCAAATCTGTATAGGAGGTGATGCGCATGCTACGCCAAGCCTCATCATAGTCATGATTCTTTGCCAGCATCAGCTTCAGCGCCTTGTCGGCATAGGTATCATATAATTCCAGCGCACGCTCTTCAGTTATATCTTCCTTCTCGGCATAGCCCAGTTCCAGCTGAATAAGCCCGATAATACCATAATTGACAATTGCAATAAACTCCGGACGAATGCCTTCATCTATCAAAGACACACCCTTTACTTCGATGCTGCGAATACGGTTTGCCTTAATATAAATCTGGTCTGTCACGGAAGACGGACGCATGATGCGCCAGGCAGCTCCGTAATCATGCAACTTCTTAGCAAACAAATCACGGCATACTGCAATTACATGTTCAAATTGTTTCTTGGTTTCTTCCATCTTTTATGCTCGAATATGTGGCAAAGTTACTGTTTTTTCAGAGAGCACACAAAAATAACGGAGATAAAAATGCCATTTCATACAGTCCCGACAGAACTGCATGAAATGGCATCTCCTTTTATTTCAATAAATTTGTTTTCCAGATTAAGAACATCTCAAGACTTGTCCGATACGCAACGTTGTAGTACGTTTTATACCATTAATCTGACACAAGCGGTCGATGGATATGTGATACAAACGAGAGATACGTCCCAATGTATCACCCTTACGGATTTTATGATAGCGGATAGCTGATTTTTCCGCCTCTGCCGCACCGGATTTTCCTGATTTTACAGCAGCCAATGCACGAGTACGCTGATATACATAACGGTTGGCACCACGCACAAACAAATAGCTGTCTGAAACGATATCCTGGTTCGGGAAATCAAACACAAATTCCGGATTTATCACCTCACCTAAGAAACGAGTTTCAAAATGAAGGTGAGAACCGGTAGAACGTCCGGTATTTCCTCCCAAACCAATCGGATCACCCGCCTTTACATATTCATCTTCAGCTACAATCTGCTTAGACAAGTGTCCGTAAATGGTTTCCAAACCATTGTCATGACGGATTACTACATATTTGCCATAACCTCTACGTTCATATTTCACCATGCGCACACGCCCGTCGAAAGCAGCACGGATGGTATCGCCGATATAGACCTTAATGTCCAATCCGTTGTGCATACGCCGCCAGCGCGGACCACATTTAGAAGTAATTTTTGTATGAGTTGTCGGCATGCAGAAGCCTGTCAGATCGATTCGGAAACTATCTGGAACCTGTACATTACCACCGTAAGCATGAACGCGATCATTGTTCCAGTTTGGATAAAGACTGTAAGCGGGATATACTGCCTGTTCTGCCTTAATCTGGCGAATCAGGGCTAATGAATCCACTGCTTTTAATTTTCTGTCAATCGGCGCCTGACGAGCCAGAAGATCTTGTCCTGAAACATTGATACTGACCATGGCCAGAGCCGCCATTGCTACTGTTCTAATACACTTTAAAATCATTATACCTTATATTTTTCAGCTAGTATCCGTCGGATGGCCTTTTTCCAGCCCGACCCTTATTCAGAATACCATTACTGGTTTAAAACAAATCACTTTCAGAGTGCACTTCTGCCTTCATTTCATGCAGATATGCTTGACTGCTTTACAAATAGCGTTCCAAAGATAAAAAAAATTCGGTATATCCGGCTGAGGGATTAACGATTTTTCATGTATTTTTATACGCAAAACATAGAATAAATGTTTTACAACATAACATTCAGCAATACAAAGAATTAAACAAAATCACTTTAACGAAGGATTCAAATCTTCCCGAGCCACAAATTTTCCCTCTTTCCATTCCAGACAAACGGGTTGCGATTTCAAATAAGGCTTTAAATCTTTTGCGGTTTCCTTGTCCAGATAATCAGGCGTAGTATAAGTAAACTTGAGCACCGGTTTGTCAGACGACAATTCAGCCTTCCACAAGTACATGTCGGCATAGGCACGAAGGTTCTTCAAGGAGTCAGCCTGGGCTGTCGAAGCCGGAGTCAAATAAAATTCATCTTCTTGCGGAAGCTGTAAAAAATCGGAAAGCGGCAATTCATGCCAGTTCGTATCATAAAAAGTAATCTGACTGTCAGCAGCCGGAGCCGAATAGGTTGAAACGGCACAAATCACTTTCACGGAGTCATTCAGCGGAAGCAGCTTCAGTTCCAAGGTGCTGGCCGAAGTCGTTTTCAGAAACAAATAATCTGAAGTCAGTTTAGTCATTTCCGACATATTCCCAAAACGGTTCTTCACCTCTGCCTTCATCCCACTTTCCAGGAAATCACCGAAGTCGGCCCTATTTACCTCCGTCAAAAGCGGTGACAAGGAATCTGGCAATGCTACAAAAAGCGTTTTCAAATCCTGCGCACGCCCTGCAGCACCACATACATACAATACGAATATCAATATCAAAATACGTTTCATAACCAGCTATTCAAAAAAGTGCCCAAATATACAACTATTTCTGTTAGTAAGAAAAAATCTCTCTCCCTTCTCAATTTTTCCCATCCCGCCTTTTCAGGAACTCACTAGGGCTTTCTCCAAAATAGTCTTTATAACACCGGGTGAAGTAAGACGGAGAACTGAATCCTACTTCGTAGGTGATTTCGGCCACCGTCTTTTCAGAGGATGCCAGCAAAGAGGCTGCCTTTTTCAACCGGGCAATGCGCAACAATTCATTCGGAGCATATCCGGTCAAAGATTTCGTTTTACGATATAGCTGCACGCGCCCCAATCCCAATTCAGCACCCAAATCTTCTACACTCAAATCTGAATTGCTCATTTTTTCCTCAATCAAGGCCTTCAGCTTTTCCACAAATCCCTTGTCCACTTCGCCCAACGACTGTTTTCCGCTTACCGCCGTGGCATCTTCTGTAAACGATTTCAACCGTTTCCGGTTATCTATCAGGTTGCGGATTCGTGCCAGCAGGAGTTTGGCATTGAAAGGCTTTGTCAGATACGAGTCTGCGCCCGAATCATATCCCTGAATCCGCTGTTCATCCATAGCGTATGCGGTCAGCATCAGCACCGGAATATGAGACGTCTGCAACTCGCTTTTCAAGCGTTTACAGCATTCTATACCATCCATTACAGGCATCATGACATCGCACACCACTACGTCTGGCACATACTTCATGGCCTGTCTTATACCTTCCTGTCCGTTTACCGCTTCAATCACGGTATACTTATCCTGCAGCAACATCTTCACGTAGTCACGTACATCCTGATTGTCGTCAATGACCAACACCACTTCCTTGTCTGCCGTTCCGTCCACTTCCACGTTTTCAACCCACTGATGCAAGGTTTCTTGTCCGGCATCCAGAACAGCCCCTTCCTGCAGGTTTTTCAAGGATTCATTTTTCTCTATCACCTCCTTCACTTCTCCTTCCTGCTTCATAGGAAGTACAACCCGGAAACATGTGCCTTTTCCTTTCTCGCTCTCTACCCGCACTGTCCCCTTATGCAACTGCACAAAAGCCTCTACCAGGGCCAGTCCCAGTCCGGAACCTGTATGCTGTGCATCTATCTGATAAAAACGTTCAAACACGTGATGTATATGTTCTTCGGACATGCCAATACCCGTATCGCTGACTTCCATACACAAGCATGGTTGGCCATCTTTCTCTATCCGCGAAAGCACCACCTTTATCTCCCCTTTTTCCGGAGTAAATTTAAAGGCATTGGACAATAAGTTATAGGTAATGCGCTCTATCTTTTCCGCATCGGCCACCATCACATACTGCGCCGCATCTCCTTCCGCCTTCACTTCAAACTGAATATGTTTCCGGAACGCCAAAGTATGGAATGCCTCTGTCCAATCCTTTATACATTCCAGCGCATTAAATTCAGAAAGCCGCAAAGCCAGTTTACCATGTTCATATTTCTGGAAATCCAGAATCTGAGTAATCAATCTCAATAAAACCGCGACGTTTTTCCGCACAATCTCCAGCATATTCCGCTCCTTCTCACCTAAATGCTTTTCCTCCAGCAACTGGTTGATAGGGTCTGCAATCAAAGTCAACGGTGTACGGAAATCATGCGACACACTGGTAAAGAAGGCCAGCTTGGCATGTGTAGCCTCTTCCAACTGGCGCGACAATGCAATCAGCTGGTCACGTTGTTCCTGCAACTGGTCACGCTGCTGTTCCAATTGCTGTTTCTGGGTAGACAATTCCGTATTCATCCGGTTCTTTACCCAAAAGGCACGTACCAGGAAAAAGAACAAGAATCCGGCCAGAATCAATATTACCACACAGGCATATAAGAACATTGTTTGTGCGGAGTAACGAAGGAAATAATCATCCAGCTGATGATTTAAAAGCTCAATTTTCTGATCCAGCGTCAGAATATGCTTCATCTGCATCTGCATCACACGGGCATTGGCACGATTTACCAACGCGGTAGAAAGTATATTTTCTCGCTGATAGGGTTCGCCACGCAGTATAGCCATGGCTACCTGAATCACCTTATCACCTCCTGTAGGATAAATGAAGGTAGCATCCAGTTTGCCTTCCGCCACACTTTCCACTCCGCCGGCTACCGCATCAACTCCCACAAATGCAATCTGTCTGGCACGATTCTTCTGGCGTGCCTTCTCATACGCCCCGATAGCCATCCGGTCGTTCTGGGCAAAGACCAGGTTTACTTGTGGGTGAGCATCCAGTAACGTATCCATCACCTCCCCAGCCTTCTGCCGGAACCATCCGGCTTCTGCAGATGCCACCACCTGCACCCCCGGAGCAGCCTTCAGGGCTTCCATCATTCCCCGATGACGCTCCACGGCTGGAGTAGAACCTCTCAGTCCGGTAATCTCTATTATCCGTCCCTTTCCTCCTAAACGGTCTGCTATATATTCACCTGCCTTACGGCCAATTTCATAATTGTCAGCACCTACATAGGCGGTATATTTTTTAGAATTGATTTTCCGGTCGACCAGGATGACAGGAATTCCTGCATCGTATGCCTTCTCAATCACCGGCGTAATAGCTTCGGCTTCATTAGGGGCAACAATCAGCAAATCGACTTTTCTTTCAATCAAAGATTCTATATCCTTAATCTGATGGGTATTATCATCATGAGCCTGATAAACCTCCACATTTACCCCCGGATAAAACAGAGCTTCCCGAAGAATCTCTTTGTTCATCTGGGCACGCCAATCATCTTCACTACATTGTGATACGGCTATCGTATAGTCCGCCTCCTTTCGGGAGCAAGCTACAGACAACAGCAGCAAGCAAATCACACCTATCCAACCACAGACTAAATGTTTCATAATTTTATATCTATTTCTGCAAATGTATGAAAATCGCAGCGATTTATACAGTCTGACAGATACAAAAATCACGCAACCGACCCACAATTTTTCGTTCAACGGCTCTACTCTTTTTATGTCTCCCGAAGCGGAACCATACGTTTTCCGTGTGAGAACCCTACGTTTTCGCTTCGGGAAACGTAGGGTTCTCACGCGGAAAACATAAAACAGACAAAGCCGAAGCGTCATTATCTTCAGCAGGCTTTCCAATCTTATCAGACAAAAAAATCTCCGGAAGTACAGAAACATACCTCCGAAGATTTTTCACAAGATAAACTATATAGCTTAAATTTTTTCCTTCAAATACAGAGGGAATTCCGGCATAGCCCCATTCTGGGTACATACAAATGCCGAAGCCTCTACTGCCAGTTCATGCGCTTCGCGTACGGTCTTTCCTTTCAAGATAGAAGCCACGAAAGTAGCAGTGAATGAATCACCTGCACCTACCGTATCGGCTACATTTACTTTTGGAGTCTCTACAAATGATACATTACCTGGAGTAAAGACATAGCTTCCGTTCACGCCACAAGTCAGAATCAACATTTTCAGGTTATACTTGGCAAGCAGAATCCAGCATTTATCCTGCAGGTCAATACCCGGATAACCGAACATACGGCTTACAGTAACCAGTTCTTCATCGTTTATCTTCAGCACATTACATTTCTGGAAGCAATTGCACAGAACTTCTTTCGTATAAAAGCCCTGACGGAGATTAATATCAAACACTTTCAATGAATCTTTCGGCATTGCATCCAAAAACTTATTAATGGTTTCTCTGGAGACCACGCTTCGCTGAGCCAACGAACCAAAGCAAACCGCCGTAGCCTGCTGAGCCAATCCTTCCAAGGCCGGAGTATAAGGAATATTATCCCATGCCACACCTTCCTTTATATCATAACAAGGAACTCCTTCCGCATCCAGTTCTACTTGTACCGTACCTGTGGGATACGGAACTTTTTCAATCATGCAATGCAAATTTTTCTCATAGAAGTTCTCTAAAATTTCTGCTCCCAGTTTGTCATCTCCTACGGCACTAACTGCACGACCGTCCAAACCAAACTGTGATACATGATACGCAAAGTTAGCCGGAGCTCCACCAATTTTCTTTCCTTCAGGCAGCACATCCCATAGTGCTTCACCTATACCTACAACTATTGTATTTCCCATAGTCTTAATATTTAATTTTTAACGTATAAGCAAGTAAATAAATCACACCAGCCGTCATTACTGCTACGGCTCCATTCTGTCCGATAGCATCGCTGGCCACTCCCATCAGAAGAGGGAATACGGTTCCGCCAAACAAGCCCATAATCATCAGTCCAGACACTTCGTTCTTTTTGTCGGGCATGGACAGAAGAGCCTGAGAGAAGATAATGGAGAACACATTAGAGTTTCCAAAACCAATCAATGCGATGCAAATATAAATCACTGTCTGCGAGTCAAAAGCAAAAAGTCCAATCATAGCCAGCATCATGCAAATCGCACTTATCAGGAAAAAGATTTTAGATGATACAGCCCGCAGGATAAACGCCCCAGAAAAACATCCCAATGTACGGAATATAAAATACAGACTGGTAGCAAAACCGGCTTCTGTCAAAGTCATTCCAAGACGTTCCATCAGAATCTTAGGAGCTGTAGTATTTGTACCCACATCGATTCCCACATGACACATGATACCAAGGAAAGACAACAGAATAAAAGGTTTTCCCAACAACTTCAAACAATCGGCAAATCCAGATGCCTTGTCCGGCTGTTCTTCTGTAATAGGAGTAGCCGAAAGCAACAGAATAGCAAACACAGCTACAATCATATAAATAGGGAACAGCACTCTCCATCCCAAGCCAAAAGTCGGAATAGCCTGCAAAGCACCCCACATAGCCAGATAAGGAGCCAGGAAAGAAGCAATGGCTTTCACAAACTGGCCAAAGGTCAGTGTGCTGGCCAGACGGTCGCCCGAAATAATATTGCTCAACAGCGGGTTCAGTGAAGTTTGCATCAAAGCATTACCTATCCCTAATAGAGAAAAGGAACAAAGCATCAGTCCATAGCTGTCACCAAACATAGGAAGTAACAAAGAAAAGAAAGTCACCACCAGACTCAGCAGTACTGTTTTCTTTCTTCCAATACGGTTCATCAGTATTCCTGTCGGTACAGAGAATATCAAAAACCAAAAGAACACTAAAGAAGGGAATATATTTGCCTCAGAGTCCGTCAAACTCAAATCTTCCTTCACATAATTTGAAGCAATTCCCACCAAATCAACGAATCCCATGGCAAAGAAGCAAAGCATCACAGGAAACAGCTTGGCATATTTTAATTTATCACTTGTCATTTTTACTTAATTTAAATTCAGTTCAAATTCAATCTTATTTCTTTTTGGTAAATTGTTTTACTCAGCAGTAAGCTCTATCACACGACTCTGAGTAGGGCGGAAACCAAAGACCTCCAAGCCGACTTTCATCAGATAGTCACCAGAGAATAATTCTCCATCGGCCTCCAGCGTAGATTCTGTTCCCGGCATCAGGTTGATTTCTTTCACACGGTACATCTTGTTCGGATCCAGTCCTTTCACTTTCAAAGGAAGCAGTTTTTCCTGGAAACGAGGATAGATGTCGTATGCAAATACCACGCCTTTCGAAGCATCCTGGTTGACATAGTTCACTGCCATGTGGTTAGATTCATACGGAGATACCAGACGATACTGTACCCCATCCAGAATCACCGGCTGCAAACGTTTCCAGTTGGCTACTGCAAGCTGGCAATATTCCAATTCTTCTGCAGCCATTTCTTTCAAGCCGATATCAAATCCCAGCTTACACATGGATGCCATGTCGGTACGGAACTTGATAGAAGTATTCTTATTCCAGCTTGTCACGTGTGCACACATGGCCTTGGCCGGGAAGAACTGAGAGAATCCCCACTGTATGTAAGCTCTTTCCACAGGGTCCGTGTTGTCACTGCACCAGAATTCCGTGAAATATTTCAACGCTTCATAGTCACAACGTGCACCGCCACCAGAGCAAAGCATCATCGGCACATCCGGATAGTTCTCTTTTACCCGCTTCATGACATTGTACACGCCACGTACATGGTCTATATACAAACGTCCCTGTGCACCTTTCAGATAAGAAGAATAGATATTGGTAATCGGGCTGTTGCAATCCCATTTGAAATAAGCGATACCTGGATTTTCCTTCAACAACTTATCCACAATGCCATACACATAATCCTGCACTTTCGGGTTACTCAAATCGAGTACCAGCTGGTTACGATAGTAATAGGTTTCACGGTTCGGGTAATGGATTGCCCAGTCAGGATGCTTTTCAAACAATTCACTCTTCGGATTCACCATTTCCGGTTCAATCCAGAGACCAAACTTCACTCCTTCTTTCTCTGCTGCCTCAACCAGCGCATTGATTCCATCAGGAAGTTTATCGGCCGTTACATCCCAGTCGCCCAGTCCGGCTGTATCGCTGCTGCGCTTATATTTGTTGCCAAACCATCCGTCATCCAGCAAGAACATGTCTACACCGAGTTCTTTCGTTTCCTTAATCAGGTCGACAAGTATATTCTGATTAAAGTCGAATCCTGTATTCTCCCAGTTATTCAACAACGTCAGGCGAGTACCTTTTCCATCTTTCAACTGATAATTCCGTGCCCAGTTCTGAAAGCGACGGCTTCCTTCGCCCGTACCCTTATTGCTCAAAGTAAAAATAAATTCAGGAGTAGTGAACACTTCATCCTTCTGAAGTTCATACACTGAAGCATAAGGATTAATGGCAGGAATCACACGCAGATTACCCACATTGTCCACTTCAAAAGTAAAGCTGAAGTTACCGGTCCATCCCAATGTACCCATCAGGACTTCCCCCTGATTTTCTGCGGCAGGAGCCTCCAGACCGACCATGAAAAAAGGTTGCGTATGCATGGCAGCACGACTTCCCAGCTTGGTATCTACCACCTTCTTACCGAACTCCAGCTTCTGCGTACTCATCTGCACTTCCTTCGCCCAGTCTCCACTGAATTCAGTCAAATAGTAAGCCGGACGATTGAAATACAACATCGTAGAAGCGTAACGGAATAACTGTACAGGCTTTTTCTCCTGATGCGAGATTTCGCTCCAGGTCTTGATTACGTCTTCCTTTTCGTAAGCCACGTAATGCAAGGTTACGTTCACCGGATATTCATCATCACGCAAATGAATATCTGTCTGTGTTCCCCCTTCCACAGCTTTTGTAGAAGAAGACACGTAATAAAGCCAGGTAGAAGCATTACCATCGGCATGGGTTATACCCAAAGCCGGTTCAAAGAAATCCTCGTTACCTGAACCTGAACAGACTTCCCACCCGCGCGGAGAGACACTGGCATCTGATGCAGGATGTATCTGCCAGTCCAGTTTCTTCAAATCCGATTCATGCAACAGTTTTTCGCCCAAGTAAGTCTGATAGAGCCGTCCGTTTTCAGCCACCTGAAGCACCAGATCCGTATTATCCGTTGAAATCCGGATAATCTTTTCTTCTGCTGCTTCCGCACACTGAAAGCCCCAAAACAAACTTAAAGCTGTAATAAAAAAGTTTTTCATGGTCATGTCTGGTTTTTAATAATTACAACCCCAATTTATGTATCTTCATATTCTCTACCTTATAATCACCTCCTTCACTATAAAGACGGATAGAGTTATAAGGTTTGGTAGGGAATACCAAGTTGGTCATGGCAATACGACCTCCATCAGCAAAGATTTCTACAGAGCACTTGTCTACAAAAATCTGCAAATGATAAGTCTTTCCTTCACACAATGAAAGAGGAGCCCATGTACCTAATGCAAAATCATTCTTATAATTGATAGAAGTCGTTTTACGACGGTCATGATTTTCGATAGCATGAGGTTCTGCTTTTTCGCCAAAAGCAACCAATCCACTTTCTGTACGGTCCATCACCAGTTTACCCGCTTTCATATCCAGGTAAATCTTGGTCTTTTCACCCTTGTCGTTCAGCAGTTCCATTCCAGCTACAGCAGACGCGCCCGGAGTTACATCCATTTCAATTTCATAAGCTCCCTCATTCTGTGGGAAGATTTCGTCAATCTTGCTTTCACCTTTCACAGTCTGATTGTCAATGGTACGTGTTTCTTTACGCAAGCCTGCTGTTTCCTTTACTGCATTGGCTGCCATGTAAATCTGGCCATCTTTTGTGTACAATGACAGCTCACGCGGCAAGGCATTTGCTCCACGATACTGACGGATAGGAGTTACATTTGCATATTGCCAGTTGCTCATCCAAGGTACTGCAACCACGCGGTCTCCAGTATTTGAGAAACAAACAGTAGCATAGTGGTCTTTACCAAAATCCAACCATTTAGTTACTTCCGGTTTCGTGTCACATTTGAATTCTTTTCCATCAAAATCACCTACGAAATATTCTGTAGCGCTACCACCGAACATACAACCCGGGTTGATATTTACAATCATCACTCATTTCATATTGTTCTTGTCACCATCAACCGGCAACTGGATAAAGTCAGGACATTCAAACTGATTAGGCTGTACACCATAACCTTTACCAAATCCGCTCTGATATTCCCAGTCCTTCAAGTTAGAAGAAGAGTAGAAACGCATTTCCTTGTCCGCAGAAACAATCATATACCATTTCTGAGCTGGTTCATACCAGAACACTTTCGGATCGCGGAAATCTTTCAGTCCGTCAAACGGAGTCAAAATCGGATTTTTCTCGTATTTTGTATAAGTACGTCCATTGTCTTTGCTATAAGCCATACACTGAATCTGTCCGTGTTCATCGCTGGCAGATGTGTAGAAAGCGATAATGGCGTCTTTTCCGTAGCCTGCGCTATTGTTTTTGTCTACCACTGTACTTCCTGAGAAAATGTGACCCAATGTGTCACGTGCGATAGCAGGATTCAAATGGTCCCAATGAATCAAGTCCTTACTAACTGAATGTCCCCAGTGCATATTTCCCCACTTGGAACCGTAAGGATTATACTGGAAATACAAATGATACTCTCCATCTTTATAAACCAGTCCGTTGGCATCGTTCATCCAGCCATAAAGCGGTGTGTGGTGATATACCGGACGATAATAGTCCGTATTTGCCGTATTAAAAGTATCCGACAACTGAATATGCTCCCAGCATACAGCGTTTGCAGCCACCTTTCCAATGGTAACAGTAGCTTCCTTAGCTCCTTGAGGCAATTCAAAGGGTACGTAATACTCTACGCTGTCTACTGCCAGACGTACATCCATCGGCATATCAGCCGGGCTTCCGGTTACTAATTTCACCTTTCCCTCATTAGATGATTCCTGGATAGGAAGCAAAAGATATTTAGAAGGATTCTTTATGTGTACGACAGTCAAAGTGTCTCCCTGATGCTCAAATACTAAGTTATTTTTTTGTGATTGGCATGCCCACATACCAGTCAAGAAAAACGCTCCTAATGCGAGGTTAACAAAATTCTTTTTCATGATACGTTGTTTTATGGGATTAAAAATACAAATTATTCTTTTAAAAATACCTATTGAAAACTTTTTATAACCGGCACAACTCATTGATTCGTTGTGCCGGGAATTTATCGGAATAGAAAAATGAATGTCAGAATTTAAGCTGTGCAGAGAATTCTACTGTGAACGGACGGATGTAGCTTCCTGCCATTACTGTATTGGCATATTTTCCAGCTTCTTCCTTCGTTACGAGTTCTGCACCTGCGATACTTCCTTTTGCACCAGTCTGGTTCAGGAAGTTAACAACTGAACAGCCTAATGACAGCTTCTTGTTTACCTGCCAGTTCAAACCACCGAAGGTTTCCCAACGGCCATTGAAATAATAGGCATCATTGATATTAGCGTATGTCTTGCTAAAGTAACGGAAGCTGGTCCAGATTTTCAAATCTTTTGTAATCATATAGCTCGGGTCGATTTCCACGATTACCTGCGGGATTTCTGCTACGATGTTACCAGTAGCATTGATCTGACCTACATAACCGTCTGAGAATTCTACAGAAGTTTCATATTTCTTGTATGTCGGCTTCTGGTAAGTGAAGAGGAAGTGCAAATCAAAACCTTTAAACGGACGAGCTACCACGTCGGTGGTCCAACCCAATGTCTTGATGTCATAGTTCAACGGAGCAGCCAAGATTTCGTTTACTCCATTTACGCTATGCTGCAAGTTCAATGTAGAGTTGTTGTTGGTCTTTGAAATATAAGAGAACTAAAGTTTCGCAAGTGAAAATTCACAAGCGTGATTTAACGTAATTTTGGAAT
>ERZ809426.836-NODE-836-length-21544-cov-47.939969_pt1 | contig 21544 bp, 20 predicted proteins | sample MGYA00520791_ERZ809426 | MGnify/ENA primary metagenome ERZ809426 (study PRJEB31576, sample SAMEA3212668) | Homo sapiens | biome: human-gut; feature: human gut; material: fecal | place: Sweden | collected 2012 ... | reverse complement strand
TTCTCTAAAAGAAAAGCCTTTCGCCCTATTTTTCAAAACGATGATGTTTCCTTTAATGAAATGTCGGTATTGCGTCTTGCATTATATTATCAGGATGTTATAGGAGCTTTGGACGATATATATGTTTTTGATGACGGGATTGTAAAGGGGATGATGAAACTGGATTGTAAAAACAGTATATGGGAATTGAAAGAGTTGTATGTAGATCCGTTCTTTCAAGGAGAAGGTGTTGGGACAAAACTTATGCGCCATTTCCTTACAACAGCAAAAAGTCACGATGTAAAAGAGGTTTACCTGTGGGTGTTGGAAGAAAATTTTGCAGCAAGAAAATTTTATGAGAGCCACGGGTATGTCTATACAGGAAATAAAAAAGAGTTTTCCGATTCAGGAAAATATCTGTTGAATTATGCATTACGATTAAAAGCCACCTTATAATCCGGCTCGCGTTCCGAAAATTCCGCTTTGCCGGGCACGTGAAGTCCCTTGGACGGTCAAAAGGTTCAGGGGGCTTTTTTTGTCAATCGCCCTCACAGGCAGATTTTCTTTTTTAGCCGTTATTCCCACTTCTATATACAATCGGGCTTCTTCCTCTTTTATTCCGGTTATCCCATTCTTTCCCTGATCTCGCCCCCGTTGCCTCCTCGCCGGTTGGATTTTCTCATGCAAAGGTACAGCGGTCGTCCGGCGTCAAGCACCACTATGCTAACGGCTCGCGGATTTGCCCGGCAGCCTTCCGCAAATCGAAGATGGCCTTTCAGCCCCCGCCTCGTACCTCGACGGGTTGGGTATTCCGTGAAATTCTCCGGCCGTTTGCTTGCCTTTCCGTCCTTTCCCCGCTGTCTGGCTTGCATGTAAAATCTCTCCCGCCAAGGAAGCCGAAAGGCTCCGAAAGCAGGGAGAAGAAAAAAGCAAGTTCAACAAATTAAAAATTTAAAGTTATGCACAGCAAGATTTTTCAAATTACCGAAACACGGGTGAGCAAGGACAACTACCTGAACGAGGACACCCTCACGCAGGGCGACGATAGTTTCTTCGACTATTGTGCGGAGATTGACGATGAGGAACGCCAGTTCCATATCGACAACTTGGTAAACAACATTCTGCCCAAAGGCATGTTCGAGCTTGTTTCCGACGATACCATACGCTACAAAGGCGGTGCGGAACGATGGAGAGAAGATTTCATCGCAGACATTCGAAGCAGGGCGGAAGCCCTTACCCCCGAAAGCGTGCAGGACTGGATTGGCCCGGTCTATCAACTCGAAAAGTTCCTGAAAAACCCGCTCGATACCGCTTACTGGTTCTACATGGACGAGGAGGGGCTGCAATCCAACGCCGAGCAATCCTACGAGTTCCTGCGGCAGGCATGTGAATTTAAACCCGGTACGCTGCTTTACATCGGCGGTGTCATCGACTATCATTTTTAACCTCAAAACGCTGAACGATGAAAGGTACGGAACATTTCAAACGGACTATCAAGGAATACTTGGACGGCAAGGCACGGACGGACGAACTTTTCGCCGTCTCCTATGCCAAAGAAAACAAAAACTTGGACGATTGTATCACATTCATTCTCAATCAAGTCAAGGCAAGCGGCTGTTGCGGAATGACCGACGACGAGGTGTGGTCGCTCGCCATTCATTACTATGATGAGGACAACATCGACGTGGGCAAACCTATCAGTTGTGGCGTCGTGGTCAATCACAAGGTGGAGCTGACCGAAGAAGAAAAGGCGCAAGCCCGAAAAGACGCGCTGAAAGCCTATCAGGAGGAAGAAATGCGCAAGATACAGCAACGCCACAGCAGGCCGAAGCCGACCGCCAAAGCTGTACAGAATACCCAAACGGAACTCTCACTCTTCGATTTCTGACCATGAAAGCACGGACAAAATTTCAGCATCAGGTAGTAGCCGCCAACGGGCGGTTGCTGCCTATCACGGAGAAACAGGCAGAATGGGCGTTCCGGCATACCGTCGGACATTACGCTTTTCGTACACCGAGCGGACAAACGACCTGCCTCGATTGCGGTCATAGGTGGAACGAGACAAAGGCGAAGCGTTGCCATTGCCCGAACTGCCACGCCAAACTGACGCTCAAAGACACGCTTTGCCGCAAGACAGATGAGAAAAGCTATTTTTCTGTCATCACCACGCAGGACGGATTTCAGGTGCAGCGGATTTTCAGAATGAATGTCTGTTACCGCAAAGGCAAGAACGCATGGACAGACGTGTGCGAAGTGGCGAGATACTGGTTGGACGAGAACGGGAAAACCGCTTTGACAGCCTTGCAACGGACAATGGGGTGTTATTTGGACAGCTTTCTGTACGGGTCGGGATTGGAACTGCGGAACGACAATTACGTGTACCAACGCATAGCCGACTGTTATGTCTGTCCGGGCTACACGGTTATCCCGAAGTTACGGCGCAACGGGCTGAAAGGGTCGTTTGCCGACATCGCCCCGCAAAAGCTGATGAAAGCCCTGCTATCGGACAGCCGAGTGGAGACAATACTTAAAAGTGGACGCAAACGAGACCTCAAGCACTTCATCGACCACCCGCAGGATTTGGATTTCTGTTGGCCGTCCTACAAAATCGTGTTACGCCAGAAGTATCGGATAACGGACATTGGAATATGGGTGGATTATCTCCGTATGCTCGACAGATGCGGCAAGGACTTGCACAACGCCCACTATGTTTGCCCCGCCGATTTGAAAGCCGAGCATGACAAGTATCAGAACAAGGTGCGTATTCTCCAAGAGCAGGAAAAACGCAAGGAGCAGATGAAACGGGCGAGGGAAAACGAGGCACGTTTTAGGGAGTTGAAAGGCAAGTTCTTCGGTCTGGAGTTCACGGACGGAACGATAGTCGTCCGTGTACTGGATAGCGTGGAAGCCTACTACGACGAGGGTAATGCGTTGCACCACTGCGTGGGACAGTGCGAATATTACCTCAAACCGGATACGCTGGTATTCTCCGCACGGATAGAGGACAAGAGGGTCGAGACCGTAGAATTGAGCCTCGAAACATTCAAGGTGCTGCAGTCGAGAGGACTGTGTAATAAAAATACGAAATATCACAAGCGGATTATGAACCTCGTGCATAAGAACATCGCCCTTATCCGAAAGCGCATGGCCGCCTGATACCGGCTGCGGAAGTTATATCGGGCAACCACCTGCCAATCGGGACAGGTGGTTGTTCATATTCCCGATAAAGGCCATGTCGAACATTCTGTTATACAGACAATTCTTTTTCCATTCCCTTACATTTTGTCCGATGGACAATCGTTCGACGTTTTTTTTGCCCTTTATACCCCAGACACATACTGCCGTCGTTTCCTGTTGTAACGGCCGGAGATCTTTGCCTCCATTCCCTTTGTATGCTTGGGCGTATCATTTCATGGAATCTCCACTATCGCCACGGCCTGTTTTTACGCAGCAAAGGTACGGCGAACGAACAGCGTGTCAAGTACCGCTTCGCTACTCCGGATAAAATTTGACGCAAACTTTCCGCAATCGCAGATTGCGGCATTTCATAAAATTTTAACCTCCGTTCCTTGCCTGCTGTTCTTGCTTTCGCCGTTGGGAATTGCACGTAAAAATCAACCCTTTGGGCGAAGTCGGAAGGCTTCAAGAAAAGGGAAATAAAAAAACAGAACAATGACAGCAATAGAACAGATTATCGCCATAGCTGAACAATTAGGCTGGCAAGTTAAAACCGATACCGACAAACCGAACCTCGTGGTGTTCGATTTTCAGCAATACACACCTCACGGGCAGGATTTCAGTTTCTCGGTTGAGATGAAAGGCAATGACACCGACAGCTTGTTACAGGAAGTTGAAACATATTACGAAGACTTCGACCCCGACTATGAAGCCTACCTGTGGATTGGTACGGACGGGCATGGCAAGAACGGCGCACCTTACCGAATCAAAGACATCGTGAGCGATATGGAGCAGGCGGAAGCCATGATAGAAAAACTTTATGAAACATTAAAAACAACCATGCAATGAGAACGAAAACCCTCTACACACGAGACGCCGAAAAGGCAGGAATAAGCCGTTTCCCAAACTTTCACCGCACGGGGAACATAACCGGCATGAAGCAGCTTTACTACGGAAAAAACGCCCTATTGGTACGTTGCGGGAGTCAGATTTACAACGTATCGAGCGAACCCGAAATTTACTACAACATGGCTCATTAAATGGTATTCATTATGAAAAGAGCAAGTTACAAGAAAGATTTTCAGAGTTGGAAAGGCATAATGGCTCTAAAACTGCTCTGCTGCAATATAGTTGCAGGCCGTTTTGATTGGAAGAAATACTGTACGCCACAGTCTTATTGCGGTCAGGAAATTTGCGTTGTACCGCTGCATTGCTCCTACGGACAGATAGGCTATACCGTGCACTTCCCTTATTCCGATATACCGGAAGTGGAATACGATTGGGAAATGAACAAATTAACTATCGACAAAGAGAATTGGGAAAGCTATTTAACGTGAGTATAATTCAAAATATAGCCAGTTGCCCGTCTTTGAAAAACATACATCAATGGCGGGCTTCTTTCAAAAACAGTATGCTGTTATGGTAGAAAGGGAGTTGGAAATAAAGTTATATTAAAGGAAGTGGGGCATGGAATATTCAATATCTTTATCTTCAACCATATATTTTTCCTGAAATTGAGCAATTTCTTTGCAAAAATCATCTGTCATACAATAAATCTCCGTAATTTTGGTCTCTGAAAACATCATGGTAATTGCTTAAATGTTAATTGAATACTATAAATTCAATACTTTTATTGCTATGTGCCTAATTTATTTACAGAATTAGAATTGAAAGAATATGACACAGACTTTTTATACCCAATGGCAATCTTCTGTCCTTGCAGACGCAGAAACTTATGTTTCAAAGGAATACAGTAATTTCCAAACGGCATTGCTACGTGAAATATCCAAATATGCAGAAGCCGTGGATGCGGCGGTCGTATCCGAGAATAAGGGGCATTATTATACAAGTTGCTTTATTGAACGTAATGGTAAGTTTGTATATATAAACCATTCTGCGGATGTGCGGATGGATGATGGGATAAAGATAGAACTCGGTTCGTTCATGATACGGACTGCCCGGCACGCAAAGGATTATACCGGCGGAAACAATCAATATTGCGATATGCTGCAGTTACAGTCAATGATTGACAAACTGCTGTCGTAATGATAACATATAGTCTGTAGCGGAATGAAAACCGGTAGGGACTATAAGGATGTGGAGCGCCTTCAGTATGAAATCGCTCCACATTCTTCATATTACGCTGCCGTTACCGACGCAGACCGCCGCCATATTCCGCCTCTTGTAGCTCCTCCCTGTATTCTTCAAGCTCGTTCAGCTTCTCGTTCACGGCTTGCAGGTTGGCCTCCAGCGTCATGTTGTGGTCATAAGGGTAATGATGTTGTACGGCCATCCCTGCATTGGTGGCCGTACCCACGTCCAGCGTATCCTTGTCCCTGTTGTACCTTGCATACAGAATATCTCCGTTTGGCATTTCGAATACCGGCATTCTCTGATGTGTCAGTTCAGCAAACTGTTCCGCCGCCATATCTTTGGCCACCTCTTTCACATCATCGCTGGCACGGTCTGTGCCGTAACGTGTGATATGGTCCCGCACCTCCTGTTCCGTGTATTTCAGCATGATGTCGTATGTGCCTCCGACACTTCCGTTGTACACCACGGCAAAGTCCTTATCTTCAATCAGCAGGTCATCGCCCCGGTTCTGGAGGGGAGAAGCGTATGTATGCTGCTCGTCCATGCCGTTGCCGTCGTAATACTCCTTGGCGAGCGCAAGCAGACCCTTGTAGTCGCCTTTGTCCTTCAATTCGTCCAGTTGCTTCGTGTCGTCAGCGGTTTGGAGATAGGCCACCGAAGCATAAAAAATACGTTCCTTGGCAGAGCGTTTGTCCTCTTGCTCTTCGGTAACATTTTGTTCCAACTCCTGCGCAATCTTATCCACCTTTTGAGTAACGATTGACGAAGCTCTTTTCACGTCCAGAAGCGTTGTCTTGATAAACTGTGGGGATTCTTTCAACTCATCGAGCCACCCTTTGAGGTATGCGCAACTGTCTTCCTTTATATGCTTGGTCATGCCGTAGCGTTGTGCGACCAACGCGCTGCCCAGTTCGGCCACCAGTTCCTCGCGGGCATACTCTTTCGAACCGAAAGAGGTAGGTTGGAGTCGGTCAAGCACACCTTCGGCACCCGTGGAATGGACCATCTCATGGAACAGCGTTCCGTAGAAAGATTCCCCGTCTCTGAACTGCTCCTTTTCGGGTACGACAATCTCGTTCTTTGTGATTGAGTAGTATGCTTCGTTTTGGTGCGTCGGTTTGATGGGACAAATCCAAAGGTTGTCCTTTATCATCGCATCGACAGGCCCAAAACTGAAATGTTCGCCGTTTTCGACCCTTTTCCCGTTCTCTCTTTCCAACTGCTCCCATAACTCCGGTCGAGCCTCCTGCAGGTTGGTCTGGGCGACATTGAACACCCGGAACACCTGCATTTTCGGATAGACATTGTATTGCGCCTTCTCTTCGTCGGAGAGTTTCTTGTAGTCGTCGTACTTGATTTTCTCCTTTGTTTCCTTATGTATGCAGGTGAATGTGGTCAGCATGACGGGAAACGATTTCTCGCCGCGCAGTACAGATACACGGGGTAATTCCTGCCCGTCCTTGCCGGGCTTGTTGAGCCGCTGCACGCAGTCAAAGGTGCAGAAGCGCGGAATCTTGTACCCCTCATTCTCACAATGCAACAGTAACATAAGGGCGTTCATACCGTTGTACTCCCGCCCGGAAAGGTTACGCGGCCATTGCAGTGCCCCCTCGGTAAACCACGGCTTATGCCAGTCCTTGTGGATGCTTTCGATTTTCTCGATCATCATCTCGGCAAAGAGGTCCAGCGCCTTGTCCTCGCTGCTCGGCCCCTCCGTATTTCGCTTTCTATAACCGGCCATGACTGCTACTGATTGAAGTTATCCGATTCGGGAATATATTGCGCCAGTTCTTCCACCCGGCAGGAGATGTCCGGCTTCCCGTTATGTACCGAGACCGTCATTTCGCCCTTGGCTTCTACCTTGACGCCCGGTTGCAGCCACTCTTCACGTTGCCTGTCGAAGCAGAAGAAACGCACCCACTGGTACTCGAAATTCTCATCGACCTTTTCGGTGCTGAATGCAGAGAACATCGTGTAGGACTTATCCTTTTTGTCCTTCCGTTCCTCGATGTTCTTGCCCACCTTGCCCCGGAACGACAGTTCGCCCTTGATGGAATCCGCGATGTCCGCCGCCGGGCCGATACGGTCGGCAAAGAGGTTGAAATAGAGCTTTTCGCCCCGGCGTTTCAGGAACAGCGTCCCCGCAACCTCGACACGCAATCCGTTTCGATAGCCGGATACCTTCTTCTGACCGCCCTCCTTGCTGACACTGATCTCGACCGTTTCGTTCCGACCGTCCTTGCCTTGGAGCACGACGCGGAGCGGAAAGGTCAGGAATGTTTTCTCTTCTTTGGTCGTGCGCATCGAAGCGTCGCGGCCGATGGTGCCGCACGCCGTAATATTGCATTTAATCATTTTATTTTGTCTTTTAGTGATACATAGTCCACCGGACAAAGCGGGGTGTCTTGAAGTTGAACAGGTTGAAAGCGTTTCCTAATCGGGAGCACGTATTCTCATGTAGACAATCCAGCCGGCAATACCCAGTTGGACGCCCACGATAACGAGTGTTGCTACCCAACCGAATAGCCGGGAACAGAACAGGATATGCAGGGCGCAGACGGACACCCCGGACAAGTACCCGCAAAGTCGTATCATCACGCGTTTTATCATGACTTTTTGGGATTATCTTTTCAGGTTTTCCGATTGTGCCCGTTGTTCGGACATTCCCCGTTCAAAGTTCTGCGACGCCGCCTCCGAGAGGATGACCGTGTTCAGCACGCCGGTCACACGCAGCCGTTTGGCTTCCTCCGAAAGAGAACTGTCGTTCAGCGTCACCGACAGGCGGCTTAACTCGGCAGAGGCCAGTTCCCGTGATACCTGAACGCTGCCGTTGTCCGCCTGCAGGACAGCTCGCCCGTTTTCCCCGACTGTGAGGTCACAGTTTTTCATGCCCGGCAGCAACGCTTTGAGGTCGATACGCCGGCTGTCCATCGCCTCGGAAATGGCTGCCTTTTGTTCCTCCTTGTTCTTGCTGTCGATTTGCGTCGCCAGTAACATCAGGGAGGTAAAGGCGGTCATGGCCATTTCCACGACAGGATCACTGCACCCCGACAATCCCACGCCGCTATCCTCCGAGGAGAGCAGTTTTTTCATCCACGCATCGGGCGAAAGGCTTTTGCCGGTGGCATTCTCTTCTGTTCCCTTATATCGGGCGAGCAGGTCGTTGCCGTTATGTAGTACCTGCTGTTTGATGTGGCCCTTTTGTGCGATTTCAGCCAGATACGCTGCCGGATCGACGTCCCGCTGCGTGCCGTCCGCATAAATCTGCCGGACACCGAAGTGCAGGTGCTTCCCGGTCGTCCGTGTCCCCGTGTTACCGGAACGGCCGAGCTTCTGGCCTGCCTGTACCGTATCGCCTGCCTTTACGGAAACTTCGCCGAGGTGCATGTAGGTACACTGTACCTTGCTGCCGTCCGGACGGGTGTATTCCACGGTCAGCGATTTGTTACCGGGTGCATGGCCTTTGTCTTTGACAGCGACGACCTTGCCGTCTTTTTCCGTGGCCAGGACCGTATCGCCGTCGCACCGGATGTCGATACCCGTGTGCATACGTTCCTTGCCGTCTGCCGGATCTTGCCGCATACCGAATGGCGAGGTGACGAAAAGAAACTCTTTCCGCTCCACCGGAAACGAATAGTCCACTGTATTTCCGACCTCACGGAGCGGGTTCTCTTCCACGCCGAACCGCTTTCCCTGCGTCTCCATTTCCTGCATGACCTGCCGGTCGTACTTTTGCAGCCCGTTCTGTTCGATGATACGTTGCAGGCTGTCGGCATAATGCCCGCCCGTGGCATAGCCCGCCTTTTCGAGGCCCTGTGTCCAGCCCTTGTAGTCATCGGGCGAGAGCGAGAAACAGCGGGCATAGCGGCTGTTCTCTTTCAGGAAGCGTGAGTGGTGCTCATACGAATCGCCCACGCTGTCGTAGCTGCAAAACTTCTCGTTCGGCTTGTCATCGGAATACAGACCGTACCGGCCACCTTCGGCAATCCATTCGGGCGTGGCCTTGATGCCGAAATGGTTGTTCTCATTCACGGCCAAACGGCTCTGCCCGTTGGAACTTTCCAGTATGCCCTGTGCCAGCGTCACGGAGGCCGGAATGCCGTACCTCCGCATCTGTGCCATCGCATAATCTGCGTATTGTTCCGTATATTCTTGATTCTTGTTTGCCATATCTTTACCTCCTCATGGTTGGACGTTGTTCGTTCTCGTTCTGTTCGTCAGTTGCCTCTGCAGGCTCGTTTTGCTGCGCCTTGGACATACCGTCACAATCCATCACGTATGCCCGCAGCGCATGGATTTGCTGCCTTGTTTCCTCATTGCTGTGTTCAAATACCAATATGATTTTGTCCGCATCATACGGAATGCGTTCTTTGGCCGGAGGCATGTCCAGCTCGTTCGCTATGGTCTCCGCATCATACATGGAAGCGTAATACTTGTTCTCATGTTTGAAAAGGACGACCGCTTCCGGTTGTTCCTCTTTGATTTTCTTGTATTTGTCATACAGTTGTTCCGGTATATCTTTTATGGGCAACTCTTTCAAGGATGAAGCAGTTTTGGGGGATTCCTCATTGGCTTGCTTGGGGTGCTTGTCCTTATCCTGCTGTAGGGTATCCTCTTCTCCTTGTTTCTTTCCGGCAGTCTCTTCCTGCGTCTGTCCTTTACGCAGCACATCGGCAAAAAGCGTGGCCGCCAGATGGCGTTTATATTCTGCACGGTCCTCAGCCAGCCACATGCGCTGCCACTGTTGCCGCGTGACGCTCCGGGGCTGCAGTTTCTTCCCGTCGATGGTCGCCACGCACAGAGTTCCTTCTTGTTTGGTCTTGAATACGGACACACGCTGAATCCGGTTCAGGTCGATGTCCTGCGCCCCGCTGCTGAACAGGTCCACTTTCAGGTCTGGCTGTGTTTCCGCCAGTACATAATACTTGTGCGCCAGTTCCATGCGTACCTTGTCGATGTTGTCCATCGCCTGTTTGAGCGTGGAGAAAAAACGGTTCACGTCCTCCTTGTCTGGATAGATACTGTACCCGTTCTGATGTTCGGGCTTCAGATACAGCGCCCAGCGGTTCTTGTCGTCCTGGATCATCTGTATCTGGTCGAAACCGATTTCGTCCGCCCGTTTGACCGCAGGCGTCACGTCCAGTGTGGAAAGCATCTCCAGTGCCCAGTTCTTCAGTCGGGCCAGTGATACCTGTTTCTTGGCGAAATAGGCATCATCGGGCCTGTACCCCCATGCGCCGTCGGGATTGAAGAAACGCACGTTTTCAATACCTTCCCTTCGCAAAGCCCTGCCGATACGGGCCTTGTTCATGCCCGGCACTTCGTTGTCCACCTCCGGCGACGCACCGGCAGGGAGTATCACATCCGCCGATTTCGAGGACGGATCGATGACGATGACAATGGTCTTGTCCTCCTTGTTCGGGTGTTTCCGGATTTCATCGGCCACGTAGAAATGCTTGGGTAACTGCTCCTGCATATCCGAAGTCTGCCGGCGGTTACGCATCGTGGCATATTCGATTTTCTCGCCCCGTTCCGCCTTGTGGATTACTTCGAGGGCGTTGTTCACGTCGCTTTCGAGGGCATCCATCAGGTTGGGGTTCTCTTTAAGTTCCCGGTTCCAGTAGTCTACCAATTCAAGGCTTTTGTCGGACAGACGGGCAGGCAGTCCCAGTTCCAGCATTTTGATGCCCGAAGCCACCTCCACGATCAGCCGTTCCTGTTTGAGGGCATCTTCCGAAGGACCCATGCCGTTTTTCATCACCATGCCTTCACGGGCCAGCCGTTGTTGGTGCCCCGTGGCGCTCACGATTTGCCGCAAGGCTTCCTGAACGTAGTCGTTATAATGCTCGAAGTTCCGTTGGCGCGGCATATAGACCGCATCGCGGTCCGTCTCGTAATGGGGCATTCCGCTGCCGTCCGAACGCACGGGCACGAGATTGTCCCGCATTTTCAGCAGGAAGTCGTTGAAGCGGATATGCAGTCTCCGTTCATCGGTTTCGGAGTAGCCACGCTCCACGGCACTACCGTCTTTCTGCAATACCGCATCGTAAGTCTCCTTATCCACGTAGGGCAGTGTCGTCTGGTCGATGTTGAAAAGTGTGCGGATCTCCCTGTTATGTATGCCCTTGTACTGTTTCTGCACCTCCTCGTCCAGTTTCAGATAAGCGTCCCGGCTGATGATGTCCTCCGGATTGTTGCGGTGGACGTACTTGTTCCAGTTGTAGAACAGGAACGGAACGCCTTGCTCGTGCTCGCGTACCGATGTGCCGCGTGCCTTGGCATCGCTGTAAAGGGTGAACAGGTTGGTCTTGCACCCGTTCCGGTCCGAATGCAAGGCCATGAACAGGCCGTTGAACGGGCTGACGGCAACACCTTTCGGATAAAATTTCGGAAAGCCCTTGCCCGTAGCGTTGAGCCAGTGTCCCCCGGCATTCGACGCTTCGTTCAAAGCCGTGGAGAGCAGCTCTATCTGACGCTCCTCGGCATTCTTTTCTATTTGCGATTTTTCTTTCATATTCCCATATTTTTTCGGTTACAGGATTATTGAATGCCCCGTGTCCGCACGATGGTTTCCTGCTGTCCGTTGTCATAGTTCTGCGAAGCCATCTGGCGGAGCTTGTCGCTTTGGGCGAGCACGGCATTGGCCAGCGTGTTCAGCGGCAAGGCTCCTGCACGGTAAGCGTCGGCCATAGCGGGGGTGAGCTGCACCGTACAGGGCACACGGTCTATCGTGGCAACCAGCGTGCAGCCTTGTAGTGCCGGGTTCACGATACGCGGATTCAGCGGCTCGTCGGGATAGCGTCTGTACTGTACCTCTCTACCGGTCGTGGCTGCATTTCTGTTTCCCTCCGTCCGTTCTTTTCCCAGCACCTCGTGTCCCGCCTTGTTCAGCAGGTTCGCGCCACCCAAGCCGATAAGCAGCATCTTCAACATCGGATTCTTGACGAACATACCTGCCACTATACTCGCTATCGGCAGCAGGTTGTCTTTCAGGCCCAGCGATTGTGTCCTACCTGTAAACACGCCCAGCAGGATGTCGGGCAGCATGGCCAGTATATAGCCCAGATTACCCGCGACATCGCCTATGCCGTCCAGTCCGAGCGAGCGGACCAGCTCGTCCCAGCCGTTCTCGTTGGTCTGTATGGTCTGTGTTCCCTGACCTGCCTGTTCCTGCCGCATCCCTTCCCCCGCAGAGACGGCGGAAGTCGACACTTCCTTTTCCTCTTTTTCCCTTTGTTTGGGTTTCGATTCCGTCTGTTCCTCCGTTTCGGCTTTCCGTCTTTCCATATCTTGCAGGTAGGCTTCCTCTTGTCCGGGAGCGACAACCATCGGCACGTCTTTATACCGTTCCACCCGTTTCCGTTCCTCCTCGGCGGTTTCTTCCCGCCACGGCATATTTCTATTGTCTGTTTTCCACCAGTCCATAAAATCGAATGTTACAATCGGTATCTTCTTTTGCAACTTTCCGTTGGCTGCGGCAAGAGCCGTGTTTTCTTTGCCCGGTATGCTTGCCGCCTCTTTGCGGAAGCTGTCGAACACGTTGCTGTCGCTGCCGAACACGCCCTTGCTGATACACTCCTCTGCAGAGAGCGGCTGCGTTTCCTCCTTCCCGAAATGGTCGGCAACGGCTGAGATTGCCGTATCCGCACCGATGAACCGTGCAACGGCCGTCCACGAACCCGTACCGCCCAACATGACCGTATCGGCCGAAGCCCCCAACACCCAGCCCGCACCTTTCTCCAACTTGCTCGGCCGGTAGGCAACCTCTCCGCGTTTTTCTATCTCTTCGGCCAGCGGCGAGCGCCCCAAAGCCTGTGGCAATCCCAGCAGGCTCGATTCTGCCGCCTTACGGATGATGTAGTCCGCCGAGGATTTGGGCATACGTTCCTTGACCAGTTGGTCTATCATCAGTTGCTCTACACGATAGTCCACGAAGGCATAGGCGAGGTCGCAGCCCAATTCCTGCGACAGTTTATCGTAACGCTCGCGTCCGACTTCCTTCACAACGACATCGCGCCACTGTCCGGCCATGTAGGCGAGGTCGTGCTGCATCTCCTCCGACGAGAGAATCCTGTCCTTGCACATCCCGATGTAGTCCTCGGTCGTCTTGGAGTTCCACTCTCCCGTAACCTTGAGAGTCTGGTACGGGTCGGCGAGCGGTTGCCCCGCTGACGCCATCATGCCGAGTATGCCGCCCAGGGAGGTCGAATACGCTTTCATTTCCTCGCCCTGTTTTTCGGTCAGGTAGGATTGCGTCTGCGTCATGACGGGGACAAGATGATGGCGGAAATAACTGCCCATCAGGGCCTCCAACTCCGCAAACCTTCTGCTATGTTTGATTCCGTCCATATAATCAATGTCTTTCTATATCATGTTTATTTGTTTCAACAGTTGTTCCTTCGTCTGCTCGATAGCGTTATGGTACACCTCCATTTGCTTGGGGAAAAACTCTTCGAGCCACGTGTCCTTTTCGATATTGTCGTGAATGAAACGTATCGCCTGTTCCCGCTCGATTTCTACCGAGGCTTCCCCTTCCTCCCGGTTGTTGAACCATGCCTTCGTCCACCAGCGGACTCCGGCACGGTCGGGATAGACGGAGACGATTCTCGGTATGTCGAAGCTCTGGATGTCGATGTCCAGTTCCGCCAACAGATCAATGAGTCCGCTGCCCGCTACGGCTTCGTCATGAAGTTTTTTTTTACCTCGCCGCCTGTTGCGGAAAGGTACACATCATGCCGCAGGGCAAGGTAGTTCAGGAAATCCGCTATCAGCAGGTTCTGTACCTTGCAGGCCAGCGGCATGGCTTTGCGCCCCAGTCCCAGCGGGTTGTACATGCTCGGCATCTTCTCATAGAAATACTCCTTCGCAGCTCCCATTGTAAAGATGTGGCGCAGCGACTGCTCCGTATGTGCGGGCACCGTGTACGCTCCCCGCTGTAAATCCTCCATGTAAAGTGGCAGAAAGCGGAGCATCAGCTCTTCTATTTCCCTTTGATCCTTCTCGTAGTCGTTTTTTACTCTTGTTTCCGCATCGTAAAAAGACGCCGCACCATTGCCGTCGGCTTCCTGCAAAGCCTTGATGTTGCCGTACAACATGGTCAGGAACTCTATTGGGTTCAGTTCCTCGCCCTTGAATTTGACTTCTATATGCAGCAGTTCGCCGCTCAAAGCCACCGTTTGTCCGGCTTTCACCCGCTGTCCGAATTGGGCGAATACATTCGACAGATGACCGTATGTCACCTCGTACCCGCCGTAACGGACCGTCTGGCAAATGCCATGTACCGGGTCGTTGCCCACACCTGACACGATGCCGCTGGCCACGGCTGACAGCATGTAACACCTCACGTTGAAGTCTATTCCGTGATGAAAGAACTTTTCTCCCGTTGCCGGGTGTACCTGTTCGCCGTAGCCGAGCGACATCTCCACATCTTTCCCCTGCGGCTCCTCGAACGGCATACAATAGCCGCTGTCGGAGTGCAGAATCATTTCTTCCGTATATTTCATTGTGATATATATTTTCGTGTTTCTATCTTCTCATTCCTCCGCTTTGCGTTTGTTCCTCCGGAGAGAGTGTCGGCGTCTGTGTCCTCGATACCGTTTCCGAGGGAACCGTGCGGACAACGCCCGCATTGTTGCCGATAAGCATCATGCCCAGAAACAGACCGGCGATTTTACCCAGCCAGCCGAAACGTCCGAACACGAGGTACGCTGCTGCGATAAGTCCTGCAATGTTCAATCCCGACACATTGCCCCCTCCGAGGTTTCGCAAAAAGCCGCTGAGCATGTTGAACAACCCACCGCCGGAGGCTTCCCGCAGGAAGTTCGACACCCCGTTCAGTTTCGAGTCCGCGCCTCCCACAGCCTCGCCTATGGCAGAGACCGTCTCTCCGGCTTTGTCTTTCAGTTCCTTCATGTCTTCGGTCGTACCTGCAAGGGCATCCGTGGCGGATTTGCCGACTACGGCCTCACTGACGATCCGTGCGACACTTTTGTCGGTGGTCAGTTTTTCCCAACCCACATAACCGACGGCAGCTCCGGCGGTAGCCGTTTTGACCGCCTGCCCGGCTCCCCGAAGGGTCTGCGAGGGATGCAGTACCGCATGACCGGCACTTTTCCCCGTCGCATTGGCGGCCTTGCCCATGCCTTTCATGGCCTTTCCGCCGTATTTCAATATCGTATCCCAAGCTCCCATATTTTTATTCTTTTTTTTAGGGTCTTACATTTCTTCCAATTTGCCGCCAGCGTCTTTGGGCGGCTTTCACGATGTCGTACTTGTCCGCGACAGGGCGTGCGCCCTCGTCGATTTCCCGCCAGATGTCGCCCATCGTGGTGTATTTCACTGCCTTGGTCAGTCGCTGCAGCGTCCGGTTCATCGACCGGAGTTTCGGACGTATGCCGAACACGATCTCCATACGTTCCCTTTCCGTCATCTTGTTGTCCGAGAGGCAGGCCGTGCGTATATCGTTCACGATTTCCACGCTGTTCAATATCATCTCCCGGTAAATCTGGTTGCGCCGCGTGGAGAGGGCGACGGCCAATGCACCCGTCGAATGTCTGCTCAATTGTTTGGTGAAGTCGCCCATGTTGTCCGTAAGCTGCGATATTTCATGGTAGAAACCGTAAATCTGCGCCGCATAGCAGACAATCGAACGGAACGAGTTCAGGTAATTGTTGAACTCCCGTTGCAAGTCCGTCGTACCTTCCACTTCTTCTTTTGTCCACACATGCCCTGTGGTTTGCATCAGCATGACCTTCTCTTGGTTTTTCAGTTCCTTCTCGGCCTTGTTGGTATAAACCAGAATCATTCCCGCAAGGGTCGCATCGTTCTGCGCCTGTACCTTCGAGATACCGGCGCACAGCAACAGAATCCATATCGAGATTATCCGCTTCATCGTTCTTCGTTTTTTATTATCCTTTTTTCAACGGGCGATGGCTGCCGCCCTGCGCCAGCGGGACATGGCCAGACGGGCCACCTCGCCGTTGCTGCGGTCTATCATACCCGCCGTTATGTTGTTCCACACGTCGTTCAGGGTATAATAGCGCAGGCTCAAATAGAGCAGATGCAGTTTCCGGCTGAATGCCGCGAGCTGGTCGTTCAAAGCCCACAGGGTTTTGCTCCGTTCCGCCCCCGTGAGCATGTTTTCCGTGCCGCCTTTGGCCACGGCGTCGTTCAGCAACGTGAACACGGAAACCAGCTCCGTCGCCGTCTCGATATAGAGGTTGTTCATGTTCATGCTGGCGACGATGCCCTGCGGGTTGTCCCCGATGGCTTTGCCCAGTTTTCCCAGCGTGAGGAAAATCCGCACGCCGTCGTTATAGAGGTGGGTACAGGCTTTCAGCGACGAAGCATAACCGTTCGCCGTCTTGAGGTAACTGTTGTACTGCTTTTCCCACTCATGTATGCGGTTGAACTCCGCTGCGATACTGTTCTGCATCAGGGCGGTCTGTGTCTGCCCTTTGATTTGTTTGTCTATCTGGCCGTTTATCAGTTCGTTTCCCTCGGCCAAGGCTGCCCATTCCAACGGGTTCGAAGCGGCAACCTGCGCCTTGGCCAATTGCGGAAGCAGACCGGCAAGCACAAAGACCACCCATATGCTAATGATTCGTAATCTCATAGATTCCCTTTTTTCGTTTATTGATTTCCACACGTTCACGGATAATCGCCACGATGTCGTTTCCGCGCCGGATACCGATAAGGTCGAGCTTCGGGCTGTTCCGGTCCGTCGAAAGGATAACGACCGTTTTCAGACCGCAAAGCTGTTGCAGGAGGCTCTGGTGTTCCTGAAAGTCCACGATACGGTACAGTTCCATGTAGTCCACCCTGCGGCAGAAAAGTCCCCGCTCGCAGACAAGCTGTTCGTTGCCGACCCGGTAACATATCCGGCGCAGGCAAATGAAACGATACAGCAGCACGAGGAACAGAAACAAGGCAATGACCGTCGCCATACCGCCAAGCGGCATACCTTCCATGCCGCCGTACACCAGTCCCGCCATGCACATGAATATCAATGGCAGTTCGTCGATGACGAATTGCCCGGCGTGCGGGCGCAGGATAATGTTCCGGACATCTTGTATGGTATATGGCATGGTCATCGGCGAAAGTGTATCTGTCGTTCCTGCCCGGCGTTTTCTTCTTTTTCCGACTCCTGCCCGACAGTCTCTTCACGTTTCTGTTCAGCCAAAAGCTGTTCGTTCCAGCTCGTATGGCGATAATCCGGACTTTCCCAGGTAATGGAGACATCATGCTCCCTGTCAATACCAAGGAACTCCCGTAGTTTCTCTCGATATTCCCGGTAGCACTTGTTCGTGGTATCTATCTGGTCCTGCACGTCTTCCGGGGCACACAACCCGCTCGAACGCATCGACTCCGCTTCTTCCGATTCGGCGTCGAACCGTATGCAGATTTCTTGCAAACCACCCTTGGGCAATAGGTAAAATTCTCCGTCTGTCAAATCCCCGCCGTCCGGTATGGAATCGAGATAGGGTTTCCTCTCCGGCGTTTCCTCTATGGCAAAACGTACTGAGCGGCATATCTCCTTTTGCAAATCCCATGTGAGATTCGACCCTTTCCGGGTATTATCGAAACAGATATGTTGCCGGGCAGGGATGGTAAGATCAAGTATCTCTCTCATCTGTTTCCCGATAGGCTTGCCGCCCGTTGAGATAAAGACCGCCTTTCTCAAATCCTTGTTCTTCGCCTGATGGAGTTGGTAATAGGCCATCGCGTCATAGGTACTCCCGAACCAGTAGATATGTTTGGCCTCGGCAAGAGGTGTTCCGGCAGGACTTGCAATCCACAACCCTTCGCTCTCATTGCTTTCCTCGCTCTTGCCTTTATAGCTATCGCATCCGTCCATTCTCATACGTTCCCGTTCCTCGAAACCCACGACCGTACCGCCCTCTTTGGGCAAGGTCAGTGGAAAAGCGAGACAGGTGTATGCCGCACCGTCTGCGCCGTGTTTTGTTGCCAGGCAGAAATGACGGTGGAAAGCATTCTGCGTGCTGAGGTCGATACCCCGGTTCTTGAAATAGGGATAGAATATCTCCTGCATCTCATGGTCTTGAGGGTTGAATCTGTGCAGGTCGTAGTCTGTTATATCGAATGGTCGTAGGTCTTGCTTGACCGGTACGGTTTGCACCTCGTATTCTTCGAAGGGGATGTTCAGCAGGCGGCTGCACACGAGGTTTACCAGCCGGTTCAGGTCTATTCCCTCATAATATTCCGCGAATAACGCCGGGTGCTCCTTGATGAACGAAACGACGTTGTATTCCTTCTGCCGGGGTGGTTGGCAACAGCATTTTCCCTGTTGCGTTATGACGAACTTGTCACCCCGGATACGCTTTTCCTCACTGTCCGTGCGGATAAACGAGGAGAGGCGTAGTCCGAAGCGTCGGTTCTGGCGATACCCGGCATCAAGCAGTACATCCCGGATATCGAGTCTTTGCAAAAAATCATTATGTGTCAATTTCTTGTCATTCATTGTCTTCTCTTTTCTTTTGTTGTTTCATGTAGGGGGTACTGCGTTGTCATCGGTGGAAACGTGCTTGCCGTTCCTGTTCGGGTTCTTCTCTTCTGGCCGGCTCTTCGTGAACTGATTCTTGCAGCCTGATCTTTGCCAAGAGCTGTTCGTTCCAGTCCTTATAGCCTTTTTCAGCGGGCTCGTACACAATAAGGTCGGTGCTGTCCTCGCCGGGAGCGGGAAGATTACGGATCGCATCCTCTATGGCCATGATATTTTGTCTCATGCCCTCCAGTGTTTCCTCACTGGCCGAACCCTCGGCAAGGGCTATCTCGTACTCGTCTTGGCACACCATGCTCATCTCCTGCAAATATCCGTCGCCGATTGTCCGATAGTCGAGCGTACCATCTTCCCGATAGATTTCTTTGGGACGTAAAAGCGTGCCGATTATCCTGTGAAAGTCGAAGGGTTCGAGTTTTATTTCGTAGTTCTGGTTCTCCTCGCCACTGATACGGACCAGCAGTTTGTCGTCTTTCGTCACGTTGCTGGTGAATGTCTTGCCCGCCTGGGTGAGCGCGAAGTTGATGGCGAAGATCTGTCCGGCACGGTCCTGGTCGAAGCAGAGATGGTGGTAAGCGCGTGGAGTGGCCTTTATCATGGCTTTGAACTGCTGTTGGCTCGGTGCCCCGCCGGTAGAAACGAACACTCCCTTTCGCAGTTCCTTGTCCCATTTCTGGTTAAGCTGGTAATAAGCCATCGCGTCGTAGGCACTCTCGAACCAATAGATACGCTTAGCTTCCGCAAGTGGGGTTTGGGCAGGGCTGGCAATCCACAGCCCCTCGCTCGAATTGCTGCCCTCGGCCTTGCCTTTGTAGCTGCCGCTTCCGTCCATTCTTGCACGTCCCCGTTCTTCGAAGCCCACGACCGTACCGTCGCCTTTGGGCAAGGTCAGCGGAAAAGCGAGATTGGTGTATGCCGCACCGTCCTCACGATGTTTCGTCGCCAGACAGAAGTGGCGGTGGAAGGCATATTGCGTGTAGAGGTCGATACCCCGGCTCTTGAAATAAGGATAGAACTTCTTCTGTGTCTCCCGGTCCTGCGGGTTGAACTTGTGCAGGTCGTAGTTTGCGATGTCGAACGGGCGGATGTCCCGCTTGGGCTGTATAATCCGCGTTGTCCGGTCCTCGATGGGATGGTTCAGCAGCCGGTTGCACACGAGGTTCACCAGTCGGTCGGGAGACATGCCCGCACGGTATTCAGCGAAAAACTGCGGGTGCGCCTTGATGAACGAGATGATGTTATAGACTTTCTGCTGCTGTGCTTGGAAGCAGCACTTTCCCTGTTGCGTCACGATGAACTTGTCGCCACGGATACGCCGTCCCTCGCTGTCCAGACGGACATACGAGGGATAGCGCAGGCCGTCGCGCCGGTTCAGGTGGTAGCCCGCGTCAATCAGCACGTCCTGAATGTTCAGCCTTTGCAGGAAGTCGTCGTAGGTAAGGTCTCCTTCTCTCATAGTTGTCTTTATCTCCCTCTTCTCATATCGTTAATATCCTGATTCATCTGTGCCTCGAAATTGCGTATAGCCACGTCCCTCGGCGTATCGACACCGGGCTTGAAATACGGACGCGGCTCGCCTCCGAAACGCTCACCGTAGAACTCCGGACCGTGATGATGATGCCGCAGGCCGTGGACGACACCCGCCGTGACGACCGTTCCTGCCGCAAGGGCGGCGAAAATCTTCACGCCGAGACCGCGCTGTGCTTCCGGCCGCATCTTCATGTCCACCTCGCTGAATATTTTCGAAAAGATTTTCATGCGGTGGTAGTCATCGACCGCAAGGAATTTGTCGTAATCCTTCTGGCTGATCTCGTGGCTGATGACCTGCCCGTCGATGACGGCCGTCATCTTGTACTTGCCCTCTATGGGGGACGGGTGTACGGCTATCTCGCCGACCTCGACCTCCCTGCCGTGCCGTTCTTCTCGGTACCAGCCCTTGCGCTCGTCAAGGACGGAAATATCCCGTCCATCGACGGAAGCAGCCGCACCATACGGCATCTCCTGCCGGAGCTGGTTTTCCAGTGGGGAGAGGATTTCCTGCTCCTGTTGCTGACGCTGCGTCAGTTCCTCCTGTACTTCGGGGTGCAGACCAAGGGCGATACGTTGTTTGCTGTCGAGGTCCGCCATCGTTACCTTGTCGGCAAAATCCGCCCCGATAACCCCGTTCAGGACTTCCAGCCGCTTCTCGACCGGTTGTTCCTCGATGGAGTTGGAGGTCAGGACGGCCGTTTCTTCTTCCGTCAGGTCATAGACCAGATCGGCGGTCACCTTTTCGGACTGTACGGTCAGTGTCCGTGCCTCCTTATCGACGATAAGGCCGTGGGAGGCAAGACATTCCTGCCATTTCTCGTTGGAAAAATAGACAGGAGAGCTTATCAGTTCCTTGTAGGTACGGGCCGGTTCCGTGCTGCGCGGACGGCTGACCAGCGGCGTGATGACCGTCTGCAGGTTTTGCAGGACGTCGGCCTGTTGTGCCGGTTGCACCGGTTGTCCGGCCTTGTATTTGTAATAGAAGCCGTAGCCGCCCGACTGCAATTCGCCCGGCTTCATGCGTCCGTCCCACCGTTCAGGGACAACGGGCGGTCCCGGATAGAACAGTTGGCCGCCGACCCGCCGCAGATGGAAGCCCCACTGGTGGCGTGGCGTCCAGCCGAGAAACGGGGGCGGCATACCCAACCGTCCCACATGCCCGTATTCGCCGATACCGATACGGTAGCCGTGCAGCCCCATAGCGACACGACCGTTGGCATTGCGGGCATGGACGAAGTTCTTGGG
>ERZ809426.829-NODE-829-length-21689-cov-26.311732_pt1 | contig 21689 bp, 10 predicted proteins | sample MGYA00520791_ERZ809426 | MGnify/ENA primary metagenome ERZ809426 (study PRJEB31576, sample SAMEA3212668) | Homo sapiens | biome: human-gut; feature: human gut; material: fecal | place: Sweden | collected 2012 ... | reverse complement strand
TGGATGGTTACAGAAAATCTGGACATCCATTGCTATCAGAACGGGGAAGAGACAGGACCCAATCTGTTATAGCCAAATAAGGAAGAGAAACTGAGGTAATGCTTGGTTTCTTTTTTTCTTTCTTCTGGAGTAGTTGGAAATGATGGTAGTAGAAGAAAAATATAATCAGGTTAAGTTGTTTTTCTATCTGTCATCCACCATATTCTTAACCGGATGAATAGTCTCGGCATAGTTTTATACATTTTCTGCCGGCAATCATCTCATCCGGAACTGTGAATAGTGGGATAAAAGAAAAACGACTGGAGATTTTTTATTATTCTGGTCTTTATGGTGCTGTCTGAATTTGGGTTGTGAGATTAAGGATATTTTGTTGATTGATAATAGTTGTCAGGACTGGTTCATATCTTAGTTATAGTCGGGATAATTGATAATATTTATTTGTGACTGGATTTTATTTCCCCGCCTCAAGAGAATAGAAGAGCGGAAGAATGTGGGCGGAAATGATGCTTGTATAACCTGCAATGTTTTTATATCTCCTTCCGCCATTCTGTAGCTGATGAAAGGAAGGAGCTAACAGTGAGTTAATTTCGTTAGCTCCTTTCTCATCAAGAGCTCATACAATATTTATATTATCAGTTTCTAAGAAGCCTAAAAGGGAATAAGCGGCTCACCTATTACCAATAGATTGAACTTAATATCAACGAAACAGTGATTCTACCTGAGCACACGTAGTAACAGCTGTGGGATTAAACAAATCACTCTTCATATAATCCAGCAAACTATTCATCATCTGTGTAGCTTCTGGACGCTTTTGTGTATCGGTCAATAAATCCACTCCACACAACATCAAAGAGCCTTTACCGATTTTTACCTCTACAATCATACCCAAAGAGCGAGCCTTAAACCAGTCATCAATAATGCGGACAACCGGTGTTACATTACCTAACTTCCGCAAAGGAATCGCATTACAGTGCGACATGGCATCCCACCATTGATAATCACTATGAAATGATGTAGGAAACAATTTCAAAGCCGCATGTTCAGGATTACACAAGATACCTAAAGTATGGGGTGCTTGCCCATTAGTCCAAAGTGTATTCCAAAAGATGGAAGAAAAACCTACCACAACCGAATCACAGCCCTCATTTTTCAGTGTACCAAAACGAGCAGTCAGCAATACCTTTCCGCCTTCTTCCAACCTGGTACGTACCTCTTCGTTCCACTCTGAAGCTACCATAACATCACCATTCTCAACTTTAACCGTCGGATATACCCAGATATTCCAATGATTACGATAGCCTCCTGTCGATACCTCCAAAGAACACTGTTGCGGTTTATCTACCAACAAAGGTATTTCAAGATTTCCCACATGCGATAATGTTCCCGTAGGCAGGTTACATTGCTCAAAACGCCCTCCTTTTATCAATCTACCATCAGAAGTAATTAGTTTCCAATCTACAGGCAAGGTCAAGTTCTCTGCTCCATATTGAGCTACCTCCACAGACACCTTCAATGTATCCCCCGAATTATAAACCAAACGCGGCATACGTGCCAAGGGCACTACTCTGTTACAAAACTCACTGTATTCTTGGGGTGTCACATATCCTTTCGACTCCCAAAATGGATTCAACACACCAACCAGCGCACTTCCCTGACCGGGAAAATCATGCAAGTCCAAAAGCTGAAAACCGCCAAATCCTTTCGTTCGAAGCGCAGCCTCTATATCGGCCTTATAACACAAGGTTTGCAACTTACCAGAAGCAAGTAGAAAGCTATCAGCCAAATGCAACAATCCATTCTCACGCAAGCGGTCTTCAAAAATATCAAAATTCTTAGCTTTCAGTACCCCCGTATATTTCTTCCGCTCCTTCAAATCTGGATACACACACCATTGCCCTATCTCATGACTGATAGTCGGTTGTTCTCCCGAAATTCTGTCTTTCCAATCAAGCTCTGTATTGGGAGCCTTGGCATTGATGATACTTTTAAGTCCTTGAGCCCAACCTTGAATACGGGGAGCAGGCAAACAATGCCAATCATTCTCCGCCAAAGCCGGCCAACCAGCAGCTGTAGTATAAAGAAAACGGTTATCACGTTCCTTCCAATAGCTAACAAACCGACGCAAATATTCTTTATGATTCTCTCCATGCGGTTCGTTGCCATAAGACATCAGACAGAAAGACGGATGATTTCCATACTCCTCAACAATACGTCTGCTTTCTTCATAAATGTAATCATCAATAGGTTTGCCGCTTCCCAAATCCGAAGCCCAAGCACCACATTCCACATAAAGATACATACCCAACTTATCTGCTACACTAAAAGCAGCCTCAGGCGGACACCAGGAATGAAAACGAATGTGGTTCAGTCCATGGGCCTGGCAAACCTCCATAATACGCTTCCATTCAGCCTCATCGGTAGGCGGGAAACCTGTTTTTGGGAAAATGCAGCATTCCAGCGTACCTCTGAAAAATACCGGACGCCCGTTCACAGTTATCTGCGTACCTTTTGTTCCCAACTGTCTGAGACCAAAATTTTCCTCACAAACATCATTGCCAGCTTTCGTTTCCAAAGCCATTTGCAAAGTATATATATTGGGTTGAAACTCATCCCAAAGCCGGAAATCCGCCGACATATCATATAGGAACTCCATTTCATTCATCCCTACCTGCAAATGTACGGATAACGTTTGTTTTGGCAACAAACTGCCGTCACCGGTATGTTTCGCTTGCAAAGTCAACTTACCGGAATAACGTTTGCCTACAGACTGCAAACGTATAGTGGTACGGATTTTCCTTTCATCCATCAAAGATTCAATGCGAACACTTTCTATATAAGCCTTAGGACGTGCCGTTAGTAGCATTTCTCCTATCACACCATTCCAATTAGATTGCGTATTATCCGAAACGCTGTGGGCATCCACACCTAGTTGTATATCCTTCATGCGGTTGTCCACACACAAGGTCAGCAAATGTTCACCCGGCTTGAGCCCGGACAGTTCGTACCGGTGTGGAACAGCCAAGGAATTCTGCGTCCCTATTTTCTTTCCGTCCACCCACAAGGTTGTTTCCCAATGGCAACGTTCCAGATTCAAAATAACAGTCTTGTCCTTCCATGCCTTGGATACCGTCACCTTCTTCTGATACCAAGCCTTCCCTACATAGTATTTGTCAGGCGTAAGCCAAAATACCACCTTCGTATTCTCCGACGAACGGTACTTTTTATAAAAGTCACTCTTATACCAACTGTCGTTCCACATCGACCCCGTCCAAGGAGTATTCACACTCACTGGGTCGCCAACCCCGTTCGTATTCAATGAACCGGGTAATTGCAATGTTTCCGAAAACTCAGTTTTATACCATTTTTTTTCCAGCCCGACATCATTGGCGTCCAAACGATAATTCCATAGACCATCCAATACCTGTACTGAAGTCTGAGCCAACATGCGAGTACTCAGAAAGACAGCAAGCACCCATGTATTTTTCAGTAGTTTCATAAAATCATTATATTTATTGCTAATCAAAAAATCATTGTTTTACCTTTGCTGCAAGTCCTTGAAGTTTATAAGCAACTTTAGGATAAGCATACATTACATTATGCAGTTCCGACGGATCATTATCCAAATCGTACAACTCAGCATTCCTATGTTTAGTAGCCGGGAGATATTTCCACCTTCCCATGCGGATTGAAATATCTCCACCATTATTCTGCGTAACAATGTATTCGCGATACGAAGGCGCATTCTCATCAAAAAACAATTTAGAACCTGCCGCAACAATAGGCTTGCCTACAAGCGATGGAAGTGTGGCCAACATATCCAGATAAGTAAACGGCTGCTTTTGAACAAACGGATGCCGTATACCCGAAGGCCATACGCAAATAAAAGGAACTTTGTTGCCACCTTCGTGAAGAGAATACTTCTCACCGCGCAACACGCCATAAGGATTATGACCATTCATATTCTCTAAAGCGCCATCTTTATACCCTTCTTTGATCATCGGGGCATTATCACTAGTGACGATAATAATCGTATTCTCGTACAATCCTTCCTTTTTCAAACATTTTACCAGCTCGCCTACGCAATAATCAAATTCTTCTATCACATCACCATAAATACCTGCCTCAGACCTACCACGAAACGCATCCGAAGGAACACGCGGTTCGTGCGCATTGTGTGTAGCATAATATAGAAAGAACGGTTTACCCTTATTGTCGCGTACAAACTCCTGTGCTTTCGCCAGCAGATTTTCGGTCATATCCTCATCCTTCCAAAGAGCATTCGTCCCTCCGGTCATCCAGCCGATACGGCTGATACCATTTACAATAGAATTATTATGCCCCAAATGAGGACGCAACTTCAACAACTCGGGATACTCCCGGCTGGTAATACTGCCTTCCAACTCTTCAGTATAAGACACCTTTATCGGGTCATCTGCCTCAAGTCCTACAACCTTTTCATTTTCAATGTATACACAAGGTACACGATCGTTTGTAGCTGGAAAATAATAACAATAATCAAAACCTACAGCCGATGGCCCCATCTGAATGGTTTTGTTGAAATCAACTGGCTCATTGGAACTTCCTAATCCGAGATGCCATTTTCCAACAATTCCAGTTGTATACCCCAACTGTTTCATCGTCTTTGGCAAAGTGTTCTTCTGTACATCGATAGACAATGGAGCATCAGCCGGCAAAATACCGACATTTTTACGCCAGGCATATTCTCCTGTCAACAACGCGAAACGCGAAGGAGAAGAAGTGGATGCCGGGGCATACGCATTAGTAAACCTAACTCCTTCGAAAGCCAGTTGATCCAAAGTCGGTGTTTTTATCTTGGTTGCGCCATAACATCCCCAATCAGTATATCCAATATCGTCAGCAAGAATATAAATCACATTCGGCAATCGCTGAGCAGTCACTTGCGCCCCATAGCAACCGATGAGTATAGATAAAAGAACTTTATTCATATCAGTTTTTCATAAAGAATTTCATAAGTATTTAGTAATATCAAAACAGAAAGGATTATTTCCTCCCTTATGACTCCCAACCAAACGATTATTCAGCCATACTTTGCATTCATAATCTACAGCACCAAAATGGAGTATTATACGCCTCCCTTTCCAACTCCTGTCCAATGAGAACTCTTTTCTATACCACAACCTATCGGAAGGAAGAAACTTCTGTTGCACACCGGATAATGACGATTCAATAGCAAACGGCACCAATATTTCCTTATCAAATTCCACTGACTTTTTTGATGTTTCCAAAGGTGTCACTGCATACTGCCACAATCCATTCAGATCCATCCATTCTGAACGGCGTAAGCGAGGACGCGGATAACTCTGCCAAACGTTCTCTGAAGTTACCTGCTCAGCCCAAGGAGTCTTTATTTGACCACCAACGGGATTCCACGCACAGACATGGTGCTGTACTAACATAATCCCCATTAACAACAACTTTCCAAACATCCTTATTATCTCCTATATTATTTCTACGGCTTATAATACTTATTCATGACAGGCATCTTCGCATCGCAAGAAATCCGCCACTCTTTCAAACGGGAAAGCAACTCTGCTGCCAATTCCGGTTTTTCTTTCGACAAGTCATTTTGTTCCGAAATATCATCTTTCAGATTATACAATTCCACATGTCCGTCTTCGTAAAACTCAATCAGCTTATAGTCGCCCATTCGTATAGCACCCGCAGGAGTATCACCTTTCCCGCCATAATGTGGATAATGGAAGAAAAGAGGACCACGATCATAAGAGCTGTCGCCTTCCAATAACGGGAGCAGACTTTTACCATCCACGTGTTGCTCCGGCTTCAATGGGAGGTCTGCCATATCAAGCAAAGTAGGATAGAAATCAACTGCCACAACCGGAGTATTGCACACACTGCCCGCCCGGACAAGCTTGGGATATTTGATAAGGAAAGGTTCACGTATTCCCCCTTCATACAGCCATCCCTTCCCTGCACGTAAAGGAGCATTACAAGTAGGAGAACCTTCTGCTGTCGATAGCCCTCCATTATCCGAAAGCAAACATACAATCGTATTCTCTTCAAGACCGTTTTCTTTCAAAGCCTTTAGCACTTTCCCTACGTTCTCATCCATCGAATAAATCAATGCGGCATACTCGGCATCACTTTGAATGGTTCTCTCTTTCCAATGTCCGGCTTTATGCTCCGCTTTCTTATACCATTCCAAATCTTGAGTAAAGGGAGCTATGGTGTCAATCCCCATCTTCACTGCTTTGCGTTTAAAGTATTCCACATGCTCCGGTTTAGCTTCGATTGGTGTATGGACTGCATAAAAAGCAAGATACAAAAAGAAGGGCTGATTCTTATCTGTACTCTTTATCAATTTAACGCTCTCTTCTCCCAAACGGTCTGTCAGATATTCACCGTCAGGTCCATCCGTCAAATAAGGATTACGATACGGAGAATAATAAGCTCCCTTTCCTCCTTGCGACCTTCTGATTCCATTGGGAGAACCTTTCAACCATCCGCCTACATTGACATCAAATCCTTGGTATTGCGGATAATAGATGGAATCTTCCGCACAATGCCACTTACCCACATGATAGGTAGCATATCCATGCTCTTTGAAAGCCTCAGCTATTGTCACCTCTTCCAATGACATGTTCAACGGCATTTCAGGAGCTATCATTTTGTATCTTTTTCCCAACTGTTGCGGTGTCTGACCATATTGATACCCCGGAATCCAATCGGTTATCCCCGTACGTGCCGGATACTTTCCCGTCATCAAGCTAACACGAGATGGAGAACTAATGGAAGCGGCCGCATACCCATTCGTAAAATTCATTCCTTCTGATGCCAGCCTATCAATATTGGGAGTTTCATAAAATTTGCTTCCATTGTAACCTACATCTGCCCAGCCATAATCGTCAACCATTATAAAGATGACATTGGGAGATTCTTTCAAATCAGCAGCATGAAGCATATTTGCCGTTAGAGCGATTCCCCCGGCTATCGTCCAAAAACGTTTATTTAACATATTCGCCATGGTTATTAAATTTAAGTCTGTTTTTATATTTATTACCAATAGGTATCAAATTGAAAATCTTTGCCTTCCAATCGTAAGCGGGCTATTTTCATCATATCCTCAACACCCACCCGTTTTTGATTATTGCCATATTTGCTCTCAATTTCCCGCAATTGCGGTATAAAGGTTTTTGCCTTATCCAAATCCATTTCCAACAAGGCATTCAGTACATAAATAGTCAAGAATCTATTTTCACCCACCAAATGCTTGGCAAGCACACTACGGGCTTCTTTATTTTCTTTTATATTCAGAATCGCACTTGCCAACCAAATCTGTGCAGGCGGATAAGCAAGCACTGGTAATATTTTTCCCAGTTGTGACACATAAGATTGCAGGTTCTGCCTTTGAGCAAATAACCCGACAGAAGCCCAATAAGATACGAATTGATTATCTGATTGCAAAAGCTCTATTTGTTTTAGTATCGCTTGCTCACCCGTTCCACTCAACATTGCTGCATCCACAATATCTTCAATGGGATATTTATTATTATCAAGTCGATAATAATAAGGCAACTTTACGGAACACTCACCATCTAAAGTGTATTGCGGAATAAAATTGGCATCACGCGTTTGTATCAAATGTTCTTTCAATACCGAGCGCATTTCCTGAACTATATTTTTATATTCAGGTAAAAAAGCCAAATTGTTTGTCTCCCATTTATCTTTTTCAAGGTCATAAAGATATTCAGCTGCACGTGGCTCCATTATCTCCTTCTGAATCGCCTTCATTTTTCCTGCAGCAAAATCAGAGCGCATTTGGTGTTGTATCTCTGAAACATCATAATATGCAATCCAACGGACAAAAGGCTGATAAGGCGTAAATACACGGGTATACATATAACGTCCATCCGTTACAGAACGAGACAATTCCACATTATGGTCTACAGCATCACAAGCACCAAAAACATATTTCTTGTCTTTTTCTTGTATTGCAGGCAAAAAAGGCGTACCCTCCATATACGAAGGAATCTCAGCACCCGCCAAAGCTAATACAGTAGCCGAGAAATCTTCAAAACTAACCAATTCATCGGTTATAACTCCACTGCCCCAAGGAGTCAAATGTTTATACATTTCTGGAACCCATAGAATAAAGGGAACTTTATGCCCCATTCCCGATGCACTTCCTTTTCCTCTGGGAATACCTTCGCCATGGTCTGAGAAACAGAATATAATGGTACTATCTCTTAAACCATCCTTTTCCAACTCCGTCAATATTTCCCCAAAGCGTTGGTCTGTTAAAGATATGGCATTATATACTCTCGAAACATGTTTACGCATTTCGGGGGTATCACAATAAAATGGAGGCATTTCAAAAGGGGCATCTTCCGCTATCAAGCGTTCCTTATCCAGATGAGCCAATACTTGCCTTTCGTAATAGCTCCACGGATTGGTCATTGTACGAGACTGGTGGGAATCATTCATATTGAATACAGAAAAGAATGGCTGCCCTGGTTTGCGTCCTCTCCACGAAGCTTTCCCGCTACTTTCATTCCACGATCGCTTCGTCATCTCCCGATGCTTCTTATGATTGTAATCGGTTTTGGAATTATTAGAGGTATAGTAACCTATTTCTCTCAAATATTCCGGAAAGCCGTGTACAAAATTGGGTATTTCATAATTGCTACGATGATTACCTGTACCATATCTTCCGGGACGGCATCCTGTAATCAAACAAAATCGGCTGGGAGAAGATACTGTTCCTGTCGAATAAGCATTCGTAAAACGTACACCATCTTCTGCCAATCCATCCATTACCGGAGTTTTTGCCTCTTTATTGCCATAACAACCAATAAAATGAGGCGATGTATCCTCGTATGTCAACCATAAAATATTCGGTCTTTGTTGGGCGATTCCATTAGTAGCGAATACTAAACCTCCAGCCAATAAGTATAAATTTCGTAAATCCATAGTTTGTTTAATTCCTAATATTTAATAGGAGTAAGGTAATCTTTATTTTCAGTACTACAGAAACTACTATACAAGCTCTAATATATTAAACATTATTTACTCCAATTTCAAATATTGCATGATAGTACTCTACAGAAATATCTTTTAACGAGTAACTATCATGCTATGTATCATTTTATCAAGATTGAAATTGACCATTATTATAATTTTGTTCCTCACCATCAGAACAGATTGTACATTCTGTATATATTGGAAATATAGCGACAAGGGACATACAGAGAAACGTCAATCAAAACCCAGGATTCTGTTCTATCACTCCATTAGATTGTTGCACTTCTCTAAAAGGTATGGGGAACAATTCATCTCTTCCCTCTGTAAAAGTTATACCTTTATCACTGGGTTCTATTTGATTAGTAGTTTCAAAAGGGTCTGTACTTTCTTCAAGATTGTATTTAACAAAATCCCCTTGAGGACCCATTACATGGCAAATCATAGCTTTCCCATCATCTGCTTTCCAACGTCTTAAATCAAATAAACGATTATGTTCAAATGCCAATTCCAAACGTCTTTCTTCTCTAATAGCATCACGAAGTTCTTTTCCTGTAGCCTCAATTTCAGGCAAATGAGCACGTTTTCTTACCACATTTAAATATTTCTTAGCAAGCACCTCATCCGATGAAGATTTATGATATGCAGATTCAGCAGCCATTAATAAAACATCAGCATAACGTATAATATGATGATTCAATTTATTATAATTCGCATTATAAGGAGTAGTACGCTGTGCTTTAGGAATATAGAACTTTCTTATTATTCTATTGGATTTATGCCATTTAGGATTCATCTCGAACGATACAACATCAGGTTCGCCAACAATAGACTCTCCTGATACAACAATAGTTGCTCTTCTTCGTACTTCGTCACCTGCTTTTTCAAAAGCTCTTTGCAGATGACTAGAAGGTGCTCCCCAAGCCCAACCGGCATCACTCCCTCTAGCGCCTGTTATTACTGGACAAGGATTGCCCAAAGTAAAAGATTGGTTACTTGATGTTTGGATTTCAAATATGGCTTCTTTACTATTATCATTAGCACTCCATACATTATTAAAATCATCTTCCAATTCATATCCACCAAATCTAATTACAGAATCAGCATAAAGATATGCTTCATCAAATTTATTTTGGTACAGATATGCTTTGGCTAACAAAGCCTGCGCCATCCCCTTATTTGCTCTACCTGACTCATAGCTCATTTCTGATTTATAAGGAAGAGAAGAAGATACTTCTTTCAAATCACTTTCAATCCTTTCATAAACATCTGCTACAGAACTGCGAGATACGGACAATGACTCCGTTGTACTCAACTGTTTTAAAACGAGTGGTACCCCTCCAAAATTTCTTACTAAATCAAAATAAAAGAAACTGCGAAGGAATTTAGCCTCAGCTATAAACTGTTTTTTCTTTTGCAAAGAGATATCAGCCTTTTCAATGCGATCGATTCCAATATTAGCCTCAGCAATACCTTTATATCTGCATTCCCAAAAGCCATTTAAATAGACATTAGTCGTCGTTTCTGTTGTACCCTCATAATGAACTACTGGTTGAAACTCCACATACTTAGCAGGCTGATAAGTACTTCCCATCCATCCATCATCAGTACATAAATCTGTCATAATCCACCACATATACACTGGCGACCAGGCATTATTGGTTATATATTGATAAAGTCCTGTAACATATTTATCACATTCCGTTTCATTATAAAAATAAGCATCCAAAGACTCTGAGCCTAAAATAGGCTTATCTAAAAAATCACAAGAATAGGTACTCAATCCCATTCCTAAAGCAAATATATATTTCAATAAATTTCTCATAATGATTCAACTTTAAATTAGAAGTTTAGATTCAAACCAAGAATAAATGTTTTGGGCTGCGCATAAGGAAACCAATCTATGCCAGAAGAGAGAATCCCACCTCCACTTGCGACTTCAGGATCAGCACCACTATATTTTGTAAACGTATAGAGGTTTTGTGCTGATGCAAATATTCTCCATTTCATATTATAAAAAGATTTTAGATGAAATGTATAACCTATTTGCAAATTTTGAATCTTGGCATAACTACCATTTTCTAAGAAATACGTAGAAGGTTTCTTGAAGTTACCATTCAAATCTTTTTCTGAAAGTCTTGGAATAGAAGCATTTATATTATTTTCTGTCCAAACTTCATTAAATAGTCCTTTGCGGACATTCACTCCAGCATAGCCATTTTCAAGTCTCTGTTTTTGAGAATTAAATATCTTATTTCCTAAATTTCCATTTATGCTAATAGACAAATCAAAACCTTTATACTCAAAATGAGAATTTAATCCAAATGTCACTTTAGGTAAAGAACTACCAGCATAATATTTGTCATCTTCATCCAATACACCATCACCATTCATATCTACAAATCGTATATCTCCTGGCTGTGCCTTAGGCTGAATCAAGTTTCCATCCTTATTTTTATGTGCTTCCACTTCTTCCTTACTTTTAAATAAGCCATCTGCTTTATAAAGATAGAATCTCCCTATTTCCCCTCCTGGTTCAGTTTTATGTGTTGTCAGCCCTAAAAAGCTTCCCGTATATTGAGGAGCATTATCCACTAATTTTTCTGCTGTATTTTTAATTGTAGTAAAATTAAGTCCAATATCATATTTGAAATCTTTACTATAGTCTGACACATTCACAGAAAATTCCAATCCCGTGGCTTTCATACTACCAATATTTGTCCACATTTTGGCACCAGACATAGGAAGTCCCGTAATCAGCAAATTAGAAGCTTGCATCAACATATCATGCGATTTCTTAGTAAACCATTCTGCTGACAAATTAACACGATTACAAATCCAACGTCAACTCCTATATTGTAATCTTCCACTACTTCCCATTTTATGTCTTTATTAGCTATAGCGGACAATTTACTTCCCACCGCTACATCATTGCCAAGAACCACCTGATTAGACACAATCTTATCCTCAAAAGCACCAACCGGAATATTTTGATTGCCAACTTTACCCCAACTTGCTCTTAACTTCAACGCTGAAAGCCAATTATTATCTTGTAAGAAACTTTCATTTTTCAAATTATATGCAGCTGAGACAGATGGGAAATGGGCATATTGATTTTTTCCAACAAACTTAGAAGAACCATCTATACGATATGTAGCAGTCAAATAATAACGATTATCATAATTATACATAAATCGTCCCAAATACGACATCAAAGAAGAAGAGTTCTTTATTCCATTTGCTTTATCATTTAAAGTACCAGCATTAATATAACGTAGAGCTTCATTATAATTATTAGGGACAGCTTCTCTACTGGCAGACAAAGAATGAGTATTGTTCTCTTCCATCACAAAGCCAAGCATACCTGTCAAGTGATGTTTCTCTATTTGTGTCATATAAGTTAATGTATTATTCCAAGTCCAATCATAGCGACTGGAGAAACCGGCAGTCACCTTATTGATATCTTGTTTTTCAGTACCGCCCAAATTAAATTCTGGCACAAAACCATTGTTCTCAGAATGCAACGTATTAAATCCAAACTGAGTTCTGAGAACCAATCCCTTAATAGGTTCAACTTGAGCATAGGTATTAGATAAAAAGCCAAACCATTTATTCTGCCCAAACGTACGTGCCTGTGAAGCAACCGGATTCCAAACAGTAGTATGTCTTGAATGAGAATATATACTAAACTCATCAAGTCCCTCTCTTTCCTCTAATGGTCTATAAACAGGTATAGTAGGATCATATTGCATAGCTGTGCCAATTCCTGCTTCATAGAAACTTTCTGAATTTTCTATTCTTGGAACAAAATCTTGTCCAAATTTCACATACTTATTCACCGTGTATTCCAAATTAACACGTGCAGACAAACGATCCCAGTATCCTTTCCCCTTTGTTTGGGACTCCTGACGGTAATATCCTAAGCTACCACTGTATGCAAATTTCTCGCCTCCTCCTTCAAAAGAGAAGTTATATTCACCCATCGGAGCTAAAGGGCGTACAACCTCTTTCCACCAATCGGTTTCAACACTATTTGCAAAATCAACGGGAGGAGTCATTCCATCGTTTTCAAACCGTGCATTATAAACTTTCTTGTATTCTTCTGCACTTGCTATTTCAGGACGAGGGATATGCTGTATTCCCTGTTTAAGTGAAACAGAAAATTTCATAGGAGAGTTTGTACGACCTTTCTTGGTTGTTATTAAAACGACTCCATTTGATCCCCTTGTACCATAAATAGAAGTTGCTGCTGCATCCTTTAATATTTCCATACTCAAAATATCATTGGAATTAATGCTATTCATCGAAACTCCAGGAATTCCATCTACCACATACAATGGTTCTGAACCATTTTGAGACGTAACACCACGGATTATTACTCTAGGAGTAGAACCTGGTGCGCCAGAGGTATTCGTAATTTGGACTCCACTCACCTTTCCTTGCAATGCAGACAATGGATTTCCTGAAGCTACTTTTTGCAATTCATTTCCTTTCACTGTGGATATTGAGCTTGTAAGGTCACTTTTTTTAACCACACCATAACCCACAACTACCACTTCATCCAATGTCTCTGTATCTTCTACTAAGACAACCTTTAAAGTTTCTGTACCTAAAGCCTTTACAATTACATCCTTATAACCAATAAAAGTTATCTTCAGCATAGCACCGACAGATACCGTCAACTTAAATTCACCGTTCAAATCAGTGATTGTACCATGGGTGGTATTTTCTTGTACAACACTTGCACCGATAACCGGTTCACCTTGGTTATCCACCACCACACCTTTCACAGAAATCTGTTGTTGTACAACGTCCATTCCATAAAGTTCATTCGCATTTACAGCTGGAACCCCCATACAATAAGCAGAAAAGAAGCACATTGTAAAAGCATGTGCAAAAGCCTTCGTTTTAAATAAAGGAATTTTCATTAATAAAATAGATTAAAGTTAATATAATAAAGTTTTTCATATCTTCTTAGAGAGAAAACCTCATCCTTCTCCCAAAATTCACAATACAAAGAAAAAAGATTTAACAGACTCGGAAAATGTACAATCTCTTAAAAACAATGTAAAATATCGTCGCTTTGAAAAAAGGAGAAAAAGATGGAAATCACTTTCTGTAAAAAGCGATTTCCATCATTACCTGAAAAGTTAGTCACACATGCTCAATGCCTGTGCTCCTCCTTGATGGTTTCCATCCAAATTCACTACCTCGGACAAGAACTTCTTGGCTTGAGCCATATTACCCAATCCTAAATGTCCCAATCCCATCACCAAGTTGCAATGAATCAGATTACGCACCTTCAAGTCATCTTCCCAAATGAGCAAATCGGGAAGAGAAACAGCAAAATAGTCAATCTTTACCTTATCAAACAAATGTTGTTCGCCATGACTAATCAAACGATTGAAACGGCTGCGAGCCTTCTCTTCGTCACCCAATTTCTGCCAAGCAAGTCCTTGATAGAATATCTTATCCGGTTGCTGGTCATTGTAGTAGAGAGCAATGGCAGGTTCTGCGGAACCTTGAGTGGCAAGACGGAAATAGCGTTCGGCTTCGGTTGTGTTGCCCAAGCCTTCGTAGGCACATCCCATCCAATAATGCACATCATTCTCTTCGGCGTTAATCAATTTGCCTTCACCCAAGTTTTCAGGATACTTCTCCGTCTCCTTCAACAGGCGTACAGCCTCTTCATAACGAGCTTCGGCAATGGCTTGCTTCGCCAATTCTACGCGACAGAAAACATACTGACCGGTTACCTTGCCTTCTCCACCTTCCCAAGGATGGAAATGACGGCTATTAATCAAGTCGTAAGCCTTTTGATATTCTCCTAACTGATTGTATAAAGTTATACGTTCTATGCAAAGGTCGTCACGTTGCTCCACGACTTCGGCATGAGCTTCGAGGAAGTCCAAACGCTGACGGTGCGGGTAGTGCAGCTTCTTATAAAGCTGGTCAAGCTCCATCAAGATGCGGGCGTCGGACGAGTCGAGAGCATACGCCTTCTCCAACATCTCCACTGCCTTCTTCGAGTCATTGCGTTTGTTATAATAAGCCAAAGAAAGATTACGAAGCACTGTAGGATAAGCGCCATCAAGAGTAGCGGAAGTTTCCCAACAAGCAATAGCTTTATCATAAATGCGAGCCGCATACCAGAAGTTACCCAGATAATAGGGAGCTTTCGAGCCTTCCTTATTCATACGCATGGCTTCTTGAAGCATCAGCACTTCCTCCAGTTTGTTGGGGAAACAATAATCCGGAGCCATCATTTCTGCTTTGCGGAAATAGTCCAGCGCAGCCACTTCGTTACCCTGCTTCATTGCAAAGTATCCCAACGCATAGTAAACCATCGGATAGGTTATCTCAGAATCTTCTGTTACAAAGCCCAACAACAAGGAAGCCTCGTTGTACATGCCAGCAGCCGCATAATCGATGGCATACTCCATGTAGCTGTTCACGGCTCCGCGCATCAGTCCTTTCATTTCTGCCTTAACCACTGCTGCAGCTTCTACATTGCCTTGAAGCAGGTGAATGAGGTAAGACTCGAAACGACAGCCCATATTGAAATTATCAAACTTCAATGACTCGGCAATCAGTGCTTCGGCTTCACCATATTCTTTCATGTTGCGGAGAATAGCGGTCTTGAGATGACGTCCTTTATGGTTCAGCCAGTTGCGATAGAGAGAGCGGTTGATATGCTCCAAACCATACGCAAAGTCACCGCGTATAGCATCAATCTGCGCAAGTCCCATATAACCGGCATCCTGCCATGCCGCATTCCAAGTAGCCTTGAAGAAAGCGTCATAAGCACCATCATTGTCACCTTGCATCTTCTTGCTCCAACCCAAGTTGTAATAGGGTTCACCATCATACGGATTCGGATTACGCTCTGTCTGTGTCTGGATGGCACGGTCGAAATACTTTTGCGCTTCCGCAAACATTCCTTTACGCATCAGTAAAAGTCCCACCGCATTGTTGCAACGGATGTCGCCTTCATCGCGACTCAACGCTTCTATGTAATAGTCCATGGGAAGATAAGTGGCGTGGCGATATTGCTCCAAATGATGACCGGTCAAGAAGAGCTGCTCCATGCTTGCTATATCCTTGGGGTCGAGGGCAGCCTTAGCAGGTTCGGGAATCGGTTTGATTTCCGGCTTCTCGGCTTGATAAGCCACCAGTACATTGCCCTTTTCATCAAGTACCGTCAACTTCAGATTTTCCATCTTTTCCCCTTCGCAATTTGCAAAACCTTCAAAAGACTCAGCAGGAGATACCGTGGTAATCTCATCCATATAAACCTTTCCTGTAATAGTGTTCTGTAACATCACACGGGCACCACGTTGAACAGCCGTTGTATAAAGAATGACCTTCAAGCGCCCATCAGCTTCGGGTTGCAGATTCACCAGCGCATCGCGAGTAGCGTTCTTCACCATACCCACCTTTTGGTAAGGCATGAAGTATTGCACCCACGACTTCTCCTCGTAAGGTTGAAGCCAAGTGAAGTCCGGCTGATTATCACAATACATACCGGTCATCAATTCGATGTAAGGACCGTCTTCGTCAGTCAAATTACGGTCCCAAGCCTGTCCGAAATCACCGTTACCCCAAGTCCACTGTTTCTTTCCCGCATTGACATGGTGGTCGGCAACATGCAGCAATCCGGCTTCTATATGCTCCTCATAACCACCTACGAAATCGTATTTGGAATTGACCGCCATATATGAAGTGGGTACCGGTAGATTCTTATAGCAAGAGATGTCCACACCGGCAGAATAATCCACCTTATAGTATTCTCCGGTAGCAATCGGGAAGCTGGACACTGCTCGCTTACCATGGTCGAATACAGCATTCACATCGGGTGGGAACACCGAGAAATAATCTTTATTGACCACTACGGCAGGATTCGCCCACCACAGGAACGTTTGCGGGAAAGGAGTGCGGTTATAGACTTTCGCCTTTATTTCAATGTATGCTTTACCGGGATAAAGTGTAAAGCCCGCCATACCTTTGGTACGGAACATACGTTCCACCTCGCTACACCAGATGGTCTTACTGCCATCAGGGAATTCTTCAATCGTACAATCCGTAGGCAGGTAAGTACTCGGACGATGATGCTGCGGCCAGTTGAACTCGATACCTCCTGAAATCCAGGGACCGGTCAGTCCCACCAATGCAGGTTTTATCACTTGATTGTAATAGACGAAATGGCGTTTCTTTACTTTGTCATACGCCATTTGAATACGTCCTCCCAATTCCGGAAGAATCATCAGTTTAATGTACTCGTTCTCGATAAAAAAAGCTCGCCAAGGTCTGTCGTGCTTCTCATCTTCTACTTTTTCAACTACAGGATAAGGATAGACAGAACCGGAACTTCCCTGATATACACGTTTCTCAAGGAATATCGGATTCTTTTCCTCCTTTCCGATACCGTAAGTAGGCAGCATGACTATCTCTTCCCAAGCGCGAACCTCGGATGCACTTACCGTACTTTGGATTAAATACTCTGTTATATTTTCCATACTATTTATTTGATTTATATTGTTTTTCACTGTTACAAAGGCCGCTATAATAAGCGAGATGCAAAATGTAGCTTATACAGCAAAAAGATGTACTATTTCTCGAAAAAACAATCTTAAAAGAACCAAGTAAGTATTTCTGCCGCCACACATGCATGTCCTGCAGAATTTGGATGGTTATTTTGACTCATATACCGCTTGATTTCTTCGCCTTCTTTTGCCTTTTTCTGAAATAGCAGGTAAGAATCCACCAACCCTACGTGATACTCGGAAGCAAGTCGGCGTATCATCTCCGCATGTGCTTCCAAGGGTGCGTTCGCATCCGTTATGTCCTCCTTCAAGTCGGGAGTAGGCGTGAGCAAAACAATCTTTATATTCTGTTCCAATGCCTTTTCAATCATCTTTCTCCATGCCTTTTCACTTCGTTCCAATCCAATACTTCTGTCGTTTAACGCATAATCGATAAAAAGCACATCCGGGCGATGTGTCAAGACTTCATCCGAGAATCTCTTTTCACCTTGTTCAGCTTGTTCACCTCCGATAGAAGTCGTAATCACATTCAATACCGTAAATGGATACTGAGCCTTTATACCATGAAAGGTCAAATGAGGATATGCCTGCATGGTGTTGACTACGCCACCATGAAAATAGCCGCTCGGTACACTGTGACCATGAAAAACGATATTCAGTGTACGGTTTGTAGGCCATTTCTTCTTCATCTCCTCTTTAAAATCGGACAAATAGGTCTGCTTTTCAGCAATCTGACCAAAAGTCACTCCGCATGCAAACAATAAACACGCAATAATAAATGTCTTTTTCATCTTTTCGTTGTTATTAATTCAATACTCAAACTGCAAATATCTACTCTGCACTAACCAGCGTAACAACCGAACGGACCGGAACAGTCAGTTTACTCCCTACCATACCTTTATATTGCAAGTCGCTCCGTGACGAAGTCTCATACACTTTATAGTGTTCAGCATGATAACCTTTAGGGAGTGAATGGAAACCCACTTCAACTGGCAGGTTTTCTGAAGAATAATTTATCAGAACTACTACTATCTGCTTCGTCTGTGCATCAAAATAAGCGGAACTCATCACTTTTGAAGCACGCTCAACTTCATTGGTAACCGAAGTTGATGAAGATTCGGCTAAACGCACCATACCCGGACGAACAAAAAAACTGAAATTTCCTAAAGCCCAAAGCGCCTTTGAAGTACGGAATGCGCCATCGGTTTTACAAGTTTCTATCATCTTTTCATCACCCTTTGAAGCCCCAGATGATAAAAAACCATCATCCACAAAAATCAGTCCGTCCTTATAATTCCATTCGGAAAAGGCTGTCCACGACTGCCAAGAAGCCGCATTGACCACCGTAAGGTCATGATGGATGATACGGGCAATGTAAAGGGCAGTGTTCATTCCCAAATCACGTCCGCCTCCGCCCAAAGGATTGTCGGCATTCTTTTCCATAGGACAATATTCGGTTTGCCAATAGCTGTATGTCTCAGGCAAAGTCGTATCCATCGCATGCTTCAGTTGTTTCCGGGTATCAATCAACGTATCAATGGGCCACGTTGACCAATATGAATGTCCGCTGACAATAGGAGCTACCGATGAAAGTCCTGCGATAGAATATTTGCCGTTCTGCGCAAACATTTCTGCCAATTGGTTGTCTCGCAACGGTTTATTGGTTCCGTCACGGAAAAGATAGCGGATGTCAGCAGCTTCACCAAATACGATTTTAGCCTTAGCCTTACGCTTGCTCAACTCTGTATCCAAGCAATGTATCAATCGACTACACTCTTCATTGGTGGCTTGCATCCCCTCTTGTCTGGGAACATTCCACTCCCATTGCGGTTCGTTTATCGGGCTGATATAGTCCAAATCCAATCGAGAACAAACTTCTGCCATGAAAGCGGCATAATCGTCATAACACTCCTCACGCAAATTGGCATAAGGTGTTTTCTCGCTTGAGCGAGCCATACCGTTTTTGCTCATAAAATAAGGCGCTGTGATAGAGAAGCCCAACGCATAGCGGACTCCTCTGTCACGGGCTGCCTGCAACATCCAACGTTGCCCTTTCTGTTTATCCCAATTCCAATCTCCTTCCTTATCCAAAAAACATTCTGTGCGCCGCCAATCAGAAGATATTCCACTTGAATCTCCAGCTTCATGACTTCCTGAACCGATATTGAAACGCCACAAGGAGAGTCCGATGCCTTTAGGATTTCCCCACTCATCAAAATCGGAACAAAAAAGCAAATCGGCAATCTGTTCGCGTTTCTCAAGAGGCCAATCACATCCGATGTACTGCGTACGCCAGCAGTCGGACGCGCCAAAACTATGAATCGTCTGTTGGGGAGATTTAAAATCAAAAATGACCTTTTCACTCTTCTGCGCCCACAAACTTCCGGCACAGAACAACAATACTCCACCTAATAATGCATGCTTTATTCTCATATCCTAATCTATTAGTTATTCATTCTTCATCTGTCAAGAAATATCCACTTTTAAAAAGTACAATATGAACCACGGCTGACTCTGCCTGCTTTATGCAAGAAACTATGATTTGTTTTCCAAAGTAAGATGTTTAAGCATCAATAAATGTGTATATATATTACTCAATATTTTCCAAGTCGTTTATTCCAGTGGCGTTACTTTAGTATAAGTAAAGTCATTACTTTAATATAAATGATGACGACACTTTTATTAAGCTATCTCAAAGAGTTCAGTTTCAAAAAACACAGTCAATCCCCCCGGTATTAACCGTTAAGATAACTTACCATATAAGATAATTCATTTCCCTGCTTCAATCGCATACAATTTATGAAACCAATTCCTTCTCAAGTTCTTCAAGAGACTTGCCTTTGGTCTCGGGGATGCGCCGCAGCACAAAAAGGAATCCACCAAAACAAATCACCGCATAGAGCAGGAATGTTCCCCCTGTTCCCAAACCGGCATTCAAGAAAGGGAACGTATAAGTCAATAAGAAGGAGGCTACCCACAAAGCTGCGGTACAAACAGCCATTGCCACTCCACGGACTCTGTTGGGGAATATTTCAGACAGAAGAACCCAAGTGACAGGACCTAAGGACATGGCATAAAAACCAATCGCCAACACCACGAAGATAATCATGATGAATCCTGTGAAATGGAAATAATAGCTTAATCCTAATAGCGTATAAATTCCAGCCAATCCGATAGATCCAATCAGCATCAACGATTTGCGTCCCAAACGATCGACCGTATAGATGGCAACGAATGTAAAGACCAAATTAGCAACTCCCGTTATCACGATATTCATCAATACGTCAGAGATACCATAACCTGCCGCCTGGAAGATCTCCTGCGCATAATTAAAGATGACATTCGTTCCACTCCACTGCTGAAACATCGCTACTACAATACCAATAATCAGCACATTGCGCATCTTGGGTGAAAACAGCAAAGCCAAAGCTCCCTTTTCGGCATGAGATGCGCCACCACCAGAACGCATATAGCTATCCAACTCGGAAGCAGCATAATCCGCTCCCCCGATGGAAGTAAGCACTTTCTCGGCTCGTTTTGTATATCCCTTACTTGCCAACCAACGCGGACTTTCGGGAATCAGCAGTGAAAGCAAGAAAAACAAACCGGAAGGCACACATACTGCCCAAAACATCCAGCGCCATCCCATTTGTCCGTTCCAGGAAGCAAGTATATCAGCGGCAGTGACATCCGCCGGTACAGGGTCTGCCAAAAGCATATTTACAATCTGTGCCCCAAGAATGCCTAACACGATTGTCAACTGATTCAGTGTTACAAGCTTTCCACGAATTCTTGTCGGAGCAACTTCCGCAATATACATCGGTGACAAGTCTGCCGCCAATCCAATAGCCATGCCACCTACCAGACGAGCCGGTATGAAAACGAGCATGGAAGAAGCAGCGCCCGTAGCCCAAGAAGAGAAGAAAAACACCAGCGCAGAAACAATAAGCAACCTCTTGCGCCCATAACGATCTGCCAAAGCACCGGCAGTCATTGCTCCCAGCAAACAGCCCAGTAAAGCGATACTCATCGTAAGAGCCTGCATGCCTGCATTGCCTGTAATATCAAAATAGATTTCATAAAAAGGCTTTGCACCACCTATCACTACCCAGTCGTAACCAAAGAGAA
>ERZ809426.828-NODE-828-length-21726-cov-40.267777_pt1 | contig 21726 bp, 21 predicted proteins | sample MGYA00520791_ERZ809426 | MGnify/ENA primary metagenome ERZ809426 (study PRJEB31576, sample SAMEA3212668) | Homo sapiens | biome: human-gut; feature: human gut; material: fecal | place: Sweden | collected 2012 ... | reverse complement strand
CAAAAATCTTTTTAAAAGCACTTATTCGAGCATTCCAATCTCCTTTTGTAATAGAAGTAATAACATCTTCAATAAAAATATTCTTTCTTCCTCCATTTTTTAAGATTTCTATGCCATCGATTGATTTTGAAGATTGAAACAATACACCCGGATCTGATTCTAATGCCAATGTTATCACCGTAGATAAGTAAGTTTCAAAATTGGCTGAAATAGCCATTAAACTATTTAAATTATTCCATTTATGAAATTGATTATAGGAATCCGACCATTCTTTTAAGTTTTTGAAAACTTCTTCACCTGCAGGAACGTCAAATTTTAAATGAGCAGATGCTTTATCCATCCATTTTGCTTTATTATTACCTAGTATCTTATAAACAAATAAACGGGCCGCTTTATCAGCCCAAATCATATTATTAAGCTCATCATTGTATTTATTAAAAACTTGAAATGCCCATGTAGATTTCATTTCAGTTTTCCATCGATTAAACTGTTTTAAACTTTTACTCATATTCAAAACTATTTTGATTGGCAAAGTTAGTTATAAAAAAACACTCAACATTTTGTATTTGAGTGTTTCTTAACATATTCATTTTTCTAAAATGCTATTTTTTATCCTCGTTACTGTCATTATTGAATGAGAACGAAACCTGCTGCATCTGCCCGAAGTTGTCGATGATATAGATGTCAATCGTCTGCTGGTCGGTCGATGCCGATGTGTAGTAGAGCCGGAACGTTTCTTTCTCCAGCGGGTACAGGTCATTGGGCAGGAACACCGTACCGTTATCCATTTCCAGCTTTCCTTTGCCGTCAGGCTGGAAATAGCGTATCTGGTAGGTCGTAGGCTGGTAGTCGTCGCCACGCACCAGTTGGCAGCGTATTTCGGCTGTTTCGCCCACTTTCAGTTTCTTGGGTACGGGCAGCGTTTCCACCGTGAACGGGTAAGCCTGCTGAATGTCCAAACCGTCATTACAGGCGGTTACAAGCACGAGGGCGGCCACGATGTAGCAGCCCACGATGATTTTATACATTACATTCTTCATATACATTATTATATAGCGGTCAGTTGATAATGAATTTCAGTCCCATGCCTACCTGCGTGTGGAACTTGCCGATGTCCGAGCCGAACAGCATACGTTCCCTCGCATTGACGAGCAGCACCACCCGGTCGGTCAGGTAGGTTTCCAGTTCCAGCGTGAGCGCACCGCCGTAGATGAAACAGTCCTTGTCCAGCAGCGTAGCCCCGTCCGGCAACAGCTTGTCGCCCCGGTTGCTGGTTTCATACCCGGCGAGAGCCGACAGCCCCAGCGAGAGGAAAAAGGTCTTTCGCCTGTCCGAAAGGAATTTCAGGTAATAGCCGCCCTCCGCCGTGAACTGTTCTACCGGAATGCGTATATCCTTGTAGTCATACTTCTTATGCAGGTATTCCCCGCCAATCACCCAGTGGTTGGCGTTCTTGGTATAGACGCTGTATGCCGCCCCGAAATGGCAGGCAAAATCCGTGTCGGAGTTCCAATGTACCCCGTCCGCCATGCCCGCCGTTACCTGCAAGGCTTTCATGCCCGGAAGGTATCTTTGCGCGTGTGCCTGGTTCAAATGCAGGCACAGCGCAAAGAGTGTCATTATAAAGATGTGTTTCTTCATTCCCTACTTTATTTTCAGTTCGTTTATCACTTCGGCGTTCACGATGTCGGCATTCTCCACCCGTATGGTCTGATGCCGACCGCCGTTCTTCTCGTATAGTTCCACCAGCAGCAGCTTGTCGTCCGGGATGGTGAACTTCTGCAGGGCGTACACCGTCCGGACAGTGCTTTTCCCGGCAATCTCTATCACCTCGTTGTAGCTGCGTACCGCATCCAGTACCGTTTCCTGAATAGCCGTACGTTTGGGCACTTTCTTATCGACAATCTTAAACTTGATGAAGTCCGTGTCGAAAGGCACGTTGGAACTGTTCTTCGTCTGCGTATGCACGTAAAGCAGCCCGTTATAGGTGTAAATCCCCTTGATTAAGAACTGTATGCCGAAACGCTTGCTGCCCAAGTGTCGCACTTTACGGTCATTGTTCTTGTAGATGCTCTGCATTATCAGTTTTACCAGCAGCGGGCTTTCATTTCCCAGTTCCCGGAAATAGATGTTCATGCGGGTATGCGAAAAGTCGGACGTATCTTCATTTTCCAAGAAGTCCTTCATTTCGATGTTGAGCATTTCCGGCTCACGGGCATACTTGGCGTTGAATGAATAGAAGCTGCCGTCCTCGCAGATGACGGAGAAGTTCGTTTCTCCCGGAAAGCCCTCTGTCGTGGCTTTCACCCTGATTACGTTTTCCGCACCGTCAGCCTTGCCCGCTATGATGTGGTTGCTTCCCAAATCTACATAGCGGACGGCGGAGGGGAAAATGATATGCACCGTTTTGGCGAAAGTCACTTCCACGCCGTAGGGCGTTACCATTTGTCGGTAAGGCAGCTTTCGGGTGATACCCCGGTACAAGTCGTTGCCTGCCGCATACTTCACCGTGTCGGTTTCCTGTGCGTTTGCCGCACACACGCCCAGCAGGAGGGCGCACATTACAAAAATCTGTTTCATCGTTAATTGGAAATTTTAGTGGTTTGTCAAATGATTATTGCTGTTTGGCGTAAAGCATCACCCTGTACCCGGCTTTCAGCTTCACTTTCACGGTTCGGAACTTCTTGGCAAGGTAGCCGGACGCACCCTGCATCAGCCCCCTTGTAACGTCCATCGCCACCTGTTGCCCGGCGTTCTGCGTAAAGGAAATGCTTGTACCCAGCCCGCTGCCGATATTCGCCATCGCCTCGTTGAACGCTTCCTGCTCCATCGAGGACGGGACGGAAAGCCCCTTTTGCCCGTCCGTGTCGAACACGGCGAGTTCCACCGGGATGATGTTTCCCGCATACTCTATCGAGGACACCAGTATGTCGAGACGTTCGCCCTGTACCTTTGCCGTACCCGCCACAAGGGTATTCTTCGGGATGACGATGCTGCCCGCCTGCATGGGTTCAAGCAGACGGAGTTTTACCGCCTGCCCGTCCGTCAGCGTCTGGTCTTGATGGATGCAGGCGGCTATCGTGTTCCTGCCCATTGCGTAGCCCGTTCCTACCGCCGTGTTGAAGCCGTAGTTGCGTGGCTGGCTGTAAGCACGGATAAAATCGGCATCGCTCATGGGCTGTTGCAGCCCTGAAACGGCGTTGTCCCGTACTGCCTGCACGGACACCGCTTCCGGCTTCTTTTCGATGCCGCCCACGGCTGGCACTTGTGCCGCCTGCCTGTCGCCGCCTGCATATTTGGCGGCAAGCTCGTATGACTTTTCCAAGAGAGCCATCTGTTCGTCAGCGGTGGGCGTGGCTTCCCGCTGACGTTCCAGCTTTTCGGTCAGTTCCGCCACCTGCCGTTTCAAGTCCTCTTTTTCCCTGTCCTCCGGGGGCGTTTCATAGAACGTGCTCAACTGGCGGTTGATGTCCCGGTAGGCGGTCGCCGAGGAAGAAGCGCCGCCGCCCCGCACGGGATTCGGATCTTCTTCCGGCATCAGTCCGGCTTCCGCCTGCGGTTCTTCCGTTTCATCGTCCCCTATGAAACCGAAGTCCTGAAGGGATTGTATCCTGTCCTGCCGTTTCCGGCTCATCATCGCCTGCTCGTAGGCGGTCTGCTTGTCCGCTATAATCCCGTCCTCTGCGGGCAGCGGGATGTCGGCATTGAAACCGCCCACGCTTTCCGTTTCCGCTTTCTCCTTGCCGGAGGGGGCGAATATCAGGTACATGCACCCTGCAAAGGCGAGGAACATCAGCGGGAAGACTATCATTTTCCTGCGCCGCTGCACCTCTTTCGGGGAAAGTTCCCGTTTGGGCTTCTTCTCCTTTTCGGGCTGTCTGCCCGGTTCATTTTTCTGTACTTCTTCCATATTCAGGTCTGTTTGTTAAATTGATACTGTCGTTACCATGTAGCGGGAACTGCCGGATGTGTTCGATTTGCAGCCTTTGCCCGTCCCGTTTCCCGATGTTGTAAATGGACGAAACGGTGATATAGAGGGACAAGCCGCCGAACAGGGCGGACATCACGAGGATGACCGCCAGCCGCTTGCCCGGCGTGATACGCCCGCACAGGCGGCGCAGGCGTTCATCCGCCCAGTCCCGCACCGTTTCAATGTAATTTCGCTTCCTCTCCATAAGGCTATCGTTTAATGGTTTGCAAATCCCTGTTTTCGTCAATCGTGAACGCTTCCATGATGAAGCCGTGCGGGTTGTTGTCGCTCCGTGTGGCGTTCAGGAGCCTGCACGTGGTGACAAGGCTTCTGACCGTCAGGCTGCTTTCCCGGACAATAAGCTGCCGGGCATAGGTTCTCACCTTGTAGGGGTACTGGTTGAAGTCACATTTCACGCTGTCAATCTCCACCGTCTGGTTGATGTTGCCAGAAATGATACGGTTGTAGTAGCCCTTTTCCGACAAGTCCTTGTAGTAGTTGAACGCACTCCTGTCGGCGAGGAACAGGGAGCGTTTGATGTTTCCCTCGATGGCGTCCTTGTCGGGCGAGAGTGTGAAAAAGAGTTCGTGGAAACGCTTCACGTGCGATTTCGCTTCAATCGGTCTGTTCTGCGCCATGTCCTGCGAGAGAGCCAGCATCAGGCTCTTGCCGTTGTCGAGGACGTATATCTTCTGCCGCTGCTTTTCGGCGAAGCTGTACGAGTTCCACACGGCAAAGCCCGTGACCAGTGCGCACAGGCAGATGAATACCAGCGCAAAGAGCCGGATTTGCCGGAAGCTCGTTTCGATGTTCGTCAATGACTTGAATTCCATATTCTAAAAATTGAAGTTGGTTATTTGAGAAGTTTTCCTGCAATCTTTCCGGTTGCCGCACCTGCCGCCGCACCCGTGAGTGCGCCCGCACGTGTCAGGTTGCGGTTGTATGCGGTTGTACCCCCGGCTGACACAATCCAGCCTGCCACTGTCGGAACGGTGAAGTAGCCCACGATGCCGATAATCATAAAGATTACATACACGGTACTGCTCCCGTCCGGTATGAAGTTCGGGTCGGAAAGCTGCTCGATGTCCTTCTGGAGCATCAGTGTCTGTATGCGTGCCAGCACGCTGCTGAACAAGTCCGACACGGGAAGCCACAGGTAAATCGAGATATAGCGTGAAATCCACTGGGTCAGCGTGCTTTGGAAACCGTCATAGACGGAAAGGGCGAACGCCAGCGGACCCAGTATCGAGAGCACTATCAGGAAGAACGTGCGCAGCGTGTCGATAATCAGCCCCGCCGCCTGAAAGAGTATTTCCAGCAGTTCCCTGAACCAGTCCCGGACGGATTTCTTGATGTTGTATGCCGCCCTGTCCATGTACATGCCCGTCATGGTAACCATGTCGGAGGGCGACCAGCCCAGTTCCTCCAGTTGCCTGTCAAATTCCTCGTCCGAAGCGAGGTATGCCGTTTCCGGGCTTCGCATCAGGGCTTCGTACTCCAGCCTGTCTTTCTGTGCCCGGTACTCGTTCATGTCGAAGGTCTGCGTTTCCATAAGCTGGCTGCATCCTTTCACAATCGGCGACAGCACCGTGTTGATAGTCCCCAGCACGAACGTGGGGAAGAACATGATGCACAGCCCCAGCGCAAATGGGCGTAGAAGCGGGTACACGTCTATGGCTTCCGCCCGTGCGAGCGACTGCCATACCTTGGCGGCTACATAGAACAGCGCACCCAGCCCGGCTATCCCTTTGGCTACCCCCGTCATGTTGCCGCACAGGGGCATCATTTCGTCATACAGCACCCGCAGCACTTGGTGCAGGTTGTCAAAATCCACTGCTAACAACATAGGCATGTCCGTTTGATGTTACCAGTAGCGTTCATCCGCCGAGCCGTAGAGAGCCAGCACCCGGTCAGTGTCGTTCTTTTTCTTTGCCCGCAGGTAGGACACGGAAATGTTCTTGCGGGTGTAGTAGTTCACGAGATTGCGGTAGTTCATCAGGCTTCGGTAGGCATTGTCGATGATTGCCAGCCGTTCGGCATCCGTCAGCGACATGCCCGTGATGTTCACGACATTTTTCAAGTCCTGAAGCACGTCCGAACTCTCGTCCAGCAGCATGGCATAACCGGAGGATATGGTCGCCAGCTCGTCCGCCGTGAAATACGGGTCGGCGAGCATGATTTGGTAGTTCCTGACGTAGATTTCGGAGATTTCCGCCACCAGTTCGATGCTTTTCTTCACCTTGATACCGCCCTTGACGACATCATGCACGGATTTGAGCGCATCGTAATAGGCTTTCCCCTGCTGGAAAATCTTCTGCGTTTCCAGAAAGCCGTTCAGGGTGTTGGCTTTCGTTCCCGCCGTTTCCACAATCTGTTTGGCGGTGTTGATGATGCCCTGAGCCAAGTTGCCGGGGTCTGACACCACCCACTGGGCGGATGCCCTGCCCATGAAGCACAGGCATACCGCCATAAGAAGAATCGTTCTTTTCATCATTTTTTGTTTTTAGGATTTGTAACACGCCTGTATTCGCCGCCGGGCAGGAGCGTTATCCGGTCGTTCCTTTTGTCGTAGGTGAACTGTATGCCGAAGCCTGTTTCAATGAACAGGCAGCCGTTCCGCTCTGTCACCGGATAAGTCGTTTCCAGTACCCTGCCCCTGACATTCGCTTTACGGGTGACGGTGTATCTGCCGTCCGTTTCCGTGAGTGTGAAAGCCGGGTGTCCCCTGACGTGTACCCAGTCGCCCCGCATCCTTTCCAGTTCCTTGCTTTCACTGTCCTTGCAGCCAGCCAGCAGGCAGGCGGACAGCAGCGTGTAAATCAGGTTGTCCATTAATTTCATATCGTTTATTTTTAGGTGGTTGATAATCCGGGATTTCTTTTGCTCTCCGCAAGCCGTTTGACAGCCAGTTCAAGGTTGCCGCCCAGCTTGTCGGCAAGGGCGAACAGTTCCGTTTTCTCGCTTTCTTCGGTCGTGTACGTGTAATATTCTTCCAGCGAAACTTCCGTTGCGTACACCGCCGACTGCGTGCCGCCCAGCGAGAAGAACACTTCCTTGTACTTCCGTCCGGGATGGTTCGCCATGTTGATGGACAATATTTGCGAACGTTCCTTGTCGGTCAGTCCCAAGAGGTTCTGTATGCTGTCGAACTTGTTGAGATATTTCCTTTGGTCTAACAGAATCTTGCAGTCCGAATTGTTGATGATGCTCTCTTTCACGATAGGCGAGGAAATAATATCCTCCACTTCCTGCGTTACCACAATCGCTTCCCCGAAATACTTTCGGACGGTTTTGTACAAGTATTTTATGTAGTCCGCCATGTTCGCCGACGCTATCGCTTTCCACGCTTCTTCAATCAGGATTAATTTTCTTATTCCCTTCAATTTGCGCATCTTGTTTATAAAGGCTTCCATGATGATAATGGTCGTTATCGGGAACAGTATTTTGTGGTCTTTGATATTGTCCAGCTCGAAGACAATAAAGCGTTTGTGCAACAAGTCCAGTTCCTTGTCGGAGTTGAGCAGGTAGTCATACTCGCCGCCCTTGTAATAGGGTTCAAGCACGTTCAGGAAGCCGTCAATGTCAAAGTCCTTTTCCCTGACATTCTTCCGTTCAAGCTGTCGGCGGTACTCGTCCCGGACAAACTCGTAGAACGTGTTGAAGCAGGGTGTTACCGACCTGTCGCCCGTGATACGTTCGATATAGGCACTTACCGCATTGGACAACGCCACTTCTTCCGACCGCTTCGGGGCTTCATCGTCCCGCTTCCACAGGGTGAGTATAAGGGTCTTGATACTCTCTTTCTTCTCGATGTCGAATACCCCGTCCTCGACATAGAACGGGTTGAACGCTATCGGGTTCTCGTTGGTGTAGGTGAAATAAATCCCGTCCTCGCCGTGCGTGCGGTTGTGGATAAGCTGGCACAGCCCCAAATAGCTGTTGCCCGTATCTACCAGCAGCACGTGCGCCCCCTGCTCGTAATACTGGCGTACCATGTGGTTGGTGAAGAAAGACTTCCCGCTGCCGCTCGGCCCAAGTATGAACTTGTTGCGGTTGGTCGTGATGCCTTTCTTCATGGGCAGGTCTGATATGTCGATGTGCAGCGGTCGCCCGCTCACCCTGTCCACCATTTTGATGCCGAAGGGCGAAAGCGAACTCTTGTAGTTCGTTTCTTCCACGAACAGGCAGAGAGCCTGCCCCAAGAACGTGTAGAAACTTTCTTCCGCCGGGAAGTCCCCCTCGTTGCCCGGTATGCCCGCCCAAAAGAGCGTGGGCGTATCGACCGTGTTGTGGCGTGGCTTGCATTCCATCAGGGCAAGCTGGCTTCCCACATCGTTGCGTATGCGTTTGAGTTCCTCCCGGTCATCGCTCCAAGCCATGACGTTGCAGTGGCAGCGCACGGAAACAAGCCCCTTGCTGTGCGCTTCGTTCAGGTACTCGTCTATCCATTCCTTGTTTATCTGGTTGGCACGGGAGTAGCGGGAAAGCGACTGCATGTTCCGGGCGGTCTGCTCGAACGTTTTCAGGTTTTCGGCATGGTCGTCTATGAAGATGTATTGGTTATAGACGTGGTTGCACGACAGCAGCACGCCCACCGGGGCGGCGAATGACAGGCGGCAGTCGCTCCGGTCGGTGGACAGCTTTTCAAATCGTGTGTCCGTACCGACCTTTTCCGGCAAATCTTCCACGTCCGAAAGCGTGTGCAGGCACAGTATGTCGTCCCCGACACGCATTTCTTCCGGGTAAAGCCCGATGTCTTTCAGGCAGGTGGTATCTGTCTGCGAGAGCGAGAAGTATTTCTCGATGATGCCAGCCTTTCCGTCCTGCCCGGTGATTTCCGGTGCCGTCAGCCGGGTAAGCGTGACAAACCCGCTGTCGTTCATGATACGCTCGAACTGTCCGACCGCTTCGATGAATTTCATAGCCGTTTCCCTGTCCGTTATCTCCTGCGGAACAATCCTGCCCCGGCAGAGGGTGGAGAAGTCGCTCTGTCTGCGGCTTCTCTCCCTTGTCGTCTTTGTCAGGAACAGGTAACAGTAATGGTTCAGGAACGGGCGTTCATTGAAGTGCCGCTCAAAACTCCGGGACAGGAAACTGAGTTCGTCCTTTCCGGTGTCGGGCTGGTAGTTCTCCGTGATGAAGAAGTCCTGCTTGTGTACTATGGAATAGTCGGGCAGTACCTTGATTGCCTTGTACCATGCCGAATGTACGGCTTCATATTCGGCACTGGTGACGGTGAACAGTTCGGGCAGTTCCACCCGGAAAGCCACCGTTATGTCGGCATCCTTTGAAATGATGCAGCCGTTCTCCACCGCCAAAAGGGGAAATTTCCTTTCCAGCGTGGTAGCCTTTAACATATTCCTCATGGTCTTTCTTCCTTTCTTTTTTTATAGGTGAATAATCTGGGTATCGCCTTTCGGCTGATGATGAAGCGGGGATGTCTTTTGCGGGCGGCAGCTTTCATCAGTCCGTGCGTGCCGTACTTGGCGTTGAGCCGGAACGTCTGCCATACGAGCAGCAGCGAAGCCGACACGATGAAACCGATACATAGCCACTGGTTCACACCTGCCATGAACAGGACGATGAACACCACGAACGCGGCGAGCAAGCCGCCCGCAAAGATGAAAAGGTACTGGCTTTTCAGCCCCTTGAACTCCACCGGCTTCCCGATACCCCTGTTTACCGGATATTCAGACATAGCCGCCGTTTTAGAGGAAGAACGAACGCAGGATAGTGGCGGCGACAATCAGGAAGATACACGCCCCGAACCAGCTTGCGGCGGTCTTGCTGGTATCGGGGTCACCGCTTGAGAACTTGTTATACACTTTTACACCGCCAATCAAGCCGCAGACCGCCCCGATTGCGTACACCAGCTTTGTTCCGGGGTCGAAATACCCGGTTATCATGTTGGTGGCTTCGGTAATGCCCGCCTGTCCGTTACCTTGTGCGTAGGCACTTACCACAGCGGCAAGGAGAGCCGCCGACAAAAAGATTTTCTTTTTCATTGCGAATTGGATTTTAATGCCGGGACAGCGGGTGGATAGTCCGCTGCCGCACGGCGGATGAATAATTTGAAATTTTAGTGGTTGCGGCACGGATGCCGTCTGTTGGTATCAATATTGCCAATCAACCGTAATCACGTTGCTTCATATCGTTACTTGTTATTTTACAGATACTCGTTCATGTCGAACGCTTCGTATTCCCCGCTGGTATTGCCAGTTCCGGCGGGAGCAGCCGCAGCCAGTTCCGCTTCGTTGCGTCCCAGCAGTTCCGCCACCTTTGCCAGCCCGCCGTTGATGTTCTCCACTACCGCATCGTAGAGGTTCGTCCCCTCAATCCGAGCCAGCGTCACGGCGGCTTGCCGCTGTTCCGCTTCGGTGGAGTTGTCGGCGTTCGCCGTGCGTACCGTTTCGCCCAGTTCCTCAAAGCTCACGCCCGCAGCCCTGCCCGTATCATCGTACCCGTCCATGTACCCGGATATTTCCTCGTCCTCGCAATCGGGCTCGTCATCCCCGTAGTCGGGCGTTTCGTCCGGTTGTCCGGCAGCTTGCGCCGCAAAAATAGTATCATTTTCAGCCGCTTGCGGGAGGTGTCCCGATTTGTCCTGCACTGTCCCGATTAGTCCACCCTTGTAGCGGCTCTCGCCTATCAGCGTGTAGCCGTCCGCCTGACTTTCGGGAACGGTTTTATCATTTGTTCCCTTTTCGGAACGCCTGTTGTCCGCATGGCGATACCACAGCCACAGGGCGATATAGTACACCAGAAGCCCGGTAAGTATGCAATAGGTTACCATAGTCAGACAGGCTTTTGGAAGTGGCTTTCGTACAAGGCGTTTATCTCGTCTTGGTACTGTTCGAAGTGCCGCAGCAGAATATTTTCCACGTAGCTGCTTACCGTCACCTTGCGCCCGCCTATCACCGTCACGATACGCATCAGTTTCTCGTGGGTGGCTCGGCTCACGTACAAGGGTTGTCGGTCTGCCAGTTCCACTTTCTGGAAGTAGGTTTCCCGGTAGTCGCCCGTGTAACCCTTGCGCCTGCGGGGTGTCGGTTTCTCCATCCGTACCGTTTCCGTCTGTTGTCCCTCTTGGGGGATGCCCGTTTCGCCGCCGGGGTTCGGTATGTCCTCCGGCTGCTTGTCCTGCTTGGTGGGGACACCCTGCGAGATAAGTTCCCGCATGAAATCCTCGTCTATTTTCGGCAGAGTGCCGTTTTGCTTTGCCATATCATTGTAAATTAATGTAATACATCATTTCTGTTATCAGTTCTTCCAAGTTGCTGCCCCTTACCAGCGGGCGGCTGGCGGGAAAGAGCGTGGAGCGGAACACCGCCTTCCTGTCCGTCACCAGTTCTTTTTTGTAGCGTTTGGTGTCGGGGATAAAGGTTTTCATCAGCGGCAGTTCCAGTTCCTTTATCGTTTTGTCATAGGCGGCATAGAGGTCGGTTTTCTCCCGACCGTCCACCATGTTCCAGAAGAGGTACAGCCCGGCAAGTCGGCAGGCTTCATTCCTCACCAGCAGCTTTTGAATAGCCACCGCAAACGACAGGCTGCTTTCAAGAACCACCTTATCGGCGGAAATCGGGGTGAAGATATAGTCCATGCCCGCAAGGGAGTTTATCACGCCCTCGCTGTTCACCGTGCCCGGCAGGTCAAAAAACACGATGTCCGGCACGTGTCCGGCTTCTGCCGTATATCCGTCAGCCGTGGCTATCGCCTTTTCGGGCGAACTGCACAGCACCGGGTAGGCTTTCTTCCCCAGACGGGTGAACTGTTCATACGCCATGCGCTTGTAATCCTCGTCCGCCCCGACCTGTTCGGCATCCCGCTTGCGCATCCCGGCAATGGAGTGTTGCGGATAGTCGCAATCGATTACCGCCACATCGTAGCCTTTGAGGTAATAGAGGTAACTCGCCGCAAGCACGGTAAAGGTGGTTTTGCCGACCCCGCCCTTCTGGGTGGAAAAGGCGACATAAAGGGGTGTTTTCTCGTTTTCCATATTGCTTCCGTTCATTATTGGTTGATATATTTGTTTATTGCTTCCAATCATTCGGGCTTTCCATATTGCAGGCTTGAAATATGGAAAGACTGCTTTATTTCAATCTTGCTTTCCTGCTTTCATTCTTTCTTGAAATCCAGCAATCACGTTTTCTTGAAATCCTGCTTTCAACCGTTCTTGCCTGATTGAAATGTGTCTTTCAATCTTGCTTTCAATCTTGAAATCTTATGCAAATAAAAGGAGAAAAAACGTCCGTTTTTAGATGTGTCCCGATTTGTCCTTTCGTGTCCCGTTTTGTCCACCAACTGCCTATTTTACAGCATTATAAATCACTGTTACTTTGCAGTGGAGTAACGAGCCGCAAGGGGTAAAGACGTGTAACAGTGCTGGTGGACGGCAGGGCTTGCCGCCTGATGCAGCCCCCAATCCGTCCCGGACGGATTTTCGATTTTCGCCAGAAAATAGCAAGGTGTGTTTCGTGGCACACGAAACCGTTTTCCGTGCCTGAAAACGCCTTGCCCCTTGCGGGGGTAAAAACCACTCCGAAGTCGTGATTTTTTAATTCAAGGAAGTATGGAAACAAGGAAAAACAGCAAGGGCGGTCGCCCCGCCCTCCAAGACCCGGCGAAACATCGTCATGTCCTTTACCTGAACGACCGGGAGAACGCCCGCTTCCTATCGCAGTGGGAGCAGTCGGGCGTTTCGAGCAAGTCCCGTTTTATCGCCGCACGTATCTTCGGCGAGCCGTTCCGGGTGGTAAAAGTGGACAAGTCGGCGGTCGAGTATTGCGCTCGACTGACCGAATTTTATGCACAATTCAGAGCGGTAGCGGTCAATTACAACCAAGTGGTAAAGGCTCTAAATAGTAACTTTTCGGAGAAAAAGGCACTCGCTTTTCTCTATAAACTGGAGAAAGCGACTACCGAACTGGCTATGTTGAACCGTCAGGTTATCGACCTGACAAACGAGTGCAGGGAACTATGGTTGCCAAAATAAGTACGGGAAGTTCCATGTTCGGCGCACTGGCATACAATCAGGAAAAGGTGGACAACGGGGAAGCAAAGGTGCTTTTCTCCAATAAAATGCTGTTGGACGAGGACGGGCATTCCAGCATCGGCGGGTGTATGCGCAGCTTTGAAATGCAGATGCCCGTCCATTTGTCCACCAAGAAGCCGATATTGCACATTTCCATAAACCCGCACCCGGAAGACGTGCTTTCGGACAGCCAACTTTCCGACATCGCACGGGAGTATATGCGGAAGTTGGGCTATGGCGACCAGCCTTATTTGGTCTATAAACACGAGGACATCGACCGCCACCATATCCACATCGTGGGCTTACGGGTGGACGAAAACGGCAAGCCGCTGAATGACAGGTTCGAGCACCGGAGAAGCAAGCAGATTACCCGTGAACTGGAACGGAAATACAACCTGCATCCGGCGGAGAGAAAGGAGCGTGCCGAACGCCCCGAACTTAAAAAGGTCGATTACGCAGCCGGGGACGTGAAGCACCAGATTGGCAATACCGTGAAAGCGGCTTGTTACGGCTACCGCTTCCAGTCGTTCGGGGAGTACAGGGCGTTGCTTGCTACCTGCAACGTGTGCGCCGAGGAAGTCAAGGGGGAAATAAACGGCAGACCCTATCAGGGCATTGTCTATTCCGCCACGGACGATAAGGGCGAAAAGGTGGGTAACCCGGTAAAGGCATCCCGCATCGGCAAGTCGGTAGGCTACGAAGCGGTGCTGTGCAGGATGGAAAAGTCTGGCAAAACGATTAAGGACGGGAAGCTGAAAGAGCGTACCTGGAAGATTGTCGCCGCAGCCATGCAGACCGCCCGTAACCGACAAAAGTTTGAACAGGAACTGAAACGGCAGGGCATTGAAGTGGTGTTCCGGCAGAACGACAGCGGGCGCATCTATGGCGTTACGTTCATCGACCACGACAGCCGGGTGGTATTGAACGGTTCACGTTTGGGCAAGGAGTTTTCGGCGAACGTGTTCAATGACCTGTATTCGGATGTCCAAACGGGACAGACCGAAAACGTTGCTCCGCAGCGGGGACAAGGGCAGGACTTCACGCAGCAGCCGCATATGGCGGCACGGCTTCCGGTCAGCGGACTGGGCGGGTTGTTCGGCGGATCTTCCATAGGAGAAGAACCGCCGCAGGACACCGCCGGGCAAAAGAGAAAGAAGAAAAAGAAGCGCACAAGACGCATCGAATAACTTAAAAACATACGACTATGCAACAGGAAGATGATTTGAGGGGGCTTGCAAGGGTCATGGACTTTATGCGGGCAATCAGTATTTTATTCGTGGGAATAAACGTGTACTGGTTCTGTTACTCCAGCCTGAAAGGATGGGGAGTAACCTTTGAGGTGATTGACAAGATTTTGTGGAACTTCCAGCGTACCACCGGGCTGTTCTCGTCCATGCTGTGGACGAAACTTTTTGCGGTGGTGTTTCTCGCCCTGTCGTGCATCGGGACAAAGGGGGTGAAGAACGAGAAGATAACTTGGACGAAGATACATTGCTGCCTTGCGGTGGGCTTCGTCCTGTTTTTCCTGAACTGGTGGCTGCTGGAACTACCCTTGCCGCATACGGCGGACACGGCATTTTACATCGCCACGCTGTCTGCGGGCTATATATGCCTGCTCATGGCGGGTACATGGATGTCCCGCCTGTTGAAGAACAACCTTATGGATGATGTCTTTAACACCGAGAACGAGAGTTTCCAGCAGGAAACCCGGCTTATCGAGAACGAGTATTCGATAAACCTGCCCACACGTTTCTATTATAAGAAGAAATGGAACAACGGGTGGATAAATGTGGTGAACCCGTTCCGTGCCAGCCTTGTGCTGGGTACGCCGGGAAGCGGAAAGTCATACGCAGTGGTAAACAATTACATAAAACAGCAAATCGAGAAGGGTTTTGCACTCTACTGTTATGATTATAAGTTTCCCGACCTGTCGGAAATAGCATATAATCATTTACTCACGCATTTGGACGGCTATAAGGTCAAGCCCAAGTTTTACATTATCAATTTTGACGACCCACGCAGGAGCCACCGATGCAACCCGATAAACGCCAGTTTCATGTCGGACATAGCGGACGCTTACGAAGCCAGCTACACGATAATGCTCAACCTCAATCGCAGTTGGATAACCAAGCAGGGCGACTTCTTCGTGGAAAGCCCGATTATCCTTTTGGCGGCTATCATTTGGTATTTGCGCATCTATCAGGGCGGCAGGTATTGCACGTTTCCCCATGCCATTGAACTGTTGAACAAGAAATACGCCGATGTGTTCACGATTTTGCGCAGCTATCCCGAACTGGAAAATTATCTTTCCCCGTTCGTGGACGCTTGGGAATCAGATGCCCAAGAGCAGTTGCAGGGGCAGATAGCGAGTGCCAAAATACCGCTTTCACGTATGATAAGCCCGGCACTTTACTGGGTAATGACGGGCGATGATTTCTCGCTGGATATAAACAACCCGAAAGAGCCTAAAATACTGGTTGTCGGCAACAATCCCGACCGCCAGAACATCTATTCGGCGGCACTGGGATTGTATAATAGTAGAATAGTGAAGCTGATAAACAAGAAAGGTCAGCTTAAAAGTTCGGTGATTATAGACGAGTTGCCCACTATCTACTTCCGTGGTCTTGACAACCTGATTGCGACCGCCCGAAGCAACAAGGTGGCGGTTCTGCTGGGCTTTCAGGATTACAGCCAGCTTACCCGTGACTATGGGGACAAGGAAAGCCGTGTGATACAAAATACGGTAGGCAACGTGTTCAGCGGTCAGGTGGTCGGTGAAACGGCAAAAATCCTGTCGGAGCGTTTCGGGAAGGTGTTGCAGAAACGGCAGAGCATGACAATCAACCAGCGGGAGAAGTCCACCTCGATAAGCACCCAGATGGACAGCCTTATACCTGCCAGCAAAATATCCAACCTCACGCAAGGCATGTTCGTGGGGGCGGTGGCAGACAACTTCGATGAACGGATAGAACAGAAGATTTTCCACTGTGAAATCGTGGTGGACAACGAGAAAGTGAAACGGGAAACTGCCTGTTACGAGAAGCTGCCGCAGATTATCGACTTCACCGACAAGGACGGCAACGACCGTATGCAGGAGGAAATACAAGCCAACTACGAGCGCATCCGTCAAGAAGTCCGGCAAATTGTCGAGGACGAGATAACTCGTATCAAGAATGACCCGAAACTTCAGTATTTATTACTCAAAAAATAATTAGCATATTTATTTAACTAATCATTTCTCAAAGAAATAACAATTAATAAACAGTTCTTGAATTTAAAGGTTTATTACCAATAACACTATAATAAGATATTGCACCTTTTATTTTATCCTTAATAAAAGGTATATGGACAATTTTAGCAGTATTAAATATTACATATTCTCTTAATTTCTTAGGTAATTTTTGAATAAGTCTTTCTGTTAGATAGCTAAATGATGTTTCTCCAGTATATGCAACAATAATAGGTAAATTATAATCTTTAACAGCAGTTTCTATTTCCCAATTTAATAAACCTCTATCATAATTGGTATCATCTGAAACTATAACCAATATATTTTTTGAGTTACGCATTCTTTCTCTTAATCTACTTTTTAAAGTAGTCTCACTACTAGAATCTCTAACTCCATATGTTTTTTCATGACTATTAACAAAATTAAAATCTATTCGATTAGAATTTTGCCACATTTTTAATGTATTAAAATATTTATAATCACTATTAGCAGGACAAACTTCTCCTTGGCCATCAAATGCAACATAAGTACCATTTCTGTAAGACATAATCTTTTAATTTAAAAGTTTGTTATTATAATAATCTTCTATCAGATTAAGATTTATTTTTTTCATTGTTCCTGAATAGATAATAATATTCAATCCTTTAGGAAGAGCATTTGAGTTCATGAATTCCAAACAAGTCAAAATGAATAACAATACTCTCTGAGCTGGTTTTTTTATTCCACTTTGTCCAGTCCCCATCAATGGCATATAAACAGGTCGACTGTTTGCATGTTTATTAATATAATTACTTAACTCATAAATAACGTCCTTAAATTCATGTGTATCTATATAAGCATGATCTTCTTCATCAAAATGGGTCATTGCTAATAGTATATAACAATTTTTCCCGTCTCGAATTTTAGCACATGTACCTAATGGATATTTTTTTGTTTTTCCTCCATTCTTTCTATTATTATTTATTGAAAAATTTACACCGTTTAAAGAGTCTTCGATTTTTTGATCCAATTCATTTATTCTATCACTAAAAAATTGATTTATAAATTTCCCATGCACCGTATTCTTGGCAATTATAACATCATCAACAATAGTATCAAAATATTCATTCACAGGAATAACAATAACTCCTTCACATGTTAAAAGGTCACCTTCTTTTATTGTGACTATAAACTGGGGACCTAATTGTAATTCAATTTTTTTCTTTCTTTTGATTTGGTATAGTCCATATCCTCCACATAAAAGCAGAATAATAATACCACCTATTATAGTTTCACAAGTAGTTAAATTATTTTCCCACTTATAAATAAATGCCACCAATGTTGCTACAGATGATAATGCTGCAAGTGCTGCAATAAAATTATTCCAAAAACATTTAACCATCATTTACAATTTAGATTATATACAAAGGAAACAATTTGATTTCAATTATCAAATAGGACATTACACTTTTAACACATACTTCAAAAGGCAAAGCTTGATGTCAACAAGTTAATAGAATGCACTAAATTCAATAGTCATTATAAATAGCTTTCATTGAATTTAGTGTAATATCAATATGATTCATAGGAATCTAAATGGATAATTTATATTTCTTTTCACATTCTCAATTATTAAAAACAGTTTGCATATTCAGACAAATTCAGACATCATAGGACAAATCGGGACACTCATTGCCGCCTGTCAAAATATAGCATATTTAGTCGTTACCTTTGGACGGGAATAATCCCGTAACTACTAAAATTCCAATTATTTATGGCAAACAGAATGAATCCGCCCGTAGAGGGGCAGGAAAAAGACGTGCTGCTGGTTTTGGATAAACAGCAGGGGAAAGTGAGTGCCGTTAAAGGTATCGACAACGAGGGTAATTTGCAGACCGTAGAACCGACCCAATCCCATAGCGGTGAGTTTATGCAGGTGGATAGGAACAGCGATGTGTTCAGTAACTTCATTTCCAATTTCTTCCGCAGGTATCAGGACACGGAGGGACTGGCTTTGTTCCGCAGCAAGGCTACGGAAGCGGAACATGACGCAAAAGCTATCGAGAACAACCACCGCAACCCCACGCCGGAGGGTGACAGACGGGCGGAAATGTTGCGAGTTCCGAATCCCGACAATAACGGGGGCAGGCAGGACTACCGTTTCGACCCGGCTAAAATCAACTGGGAGGACTTGAAGAAAGTCGGTATTACCGCCGACACGTTGAAAAACACAAAGGATTTTGATAGGGTGATGCGTGGCTACAAATCCCGCAACACCTATACCGTTTCGGGGACGGTAGGCGGCTTCTACCTTAAACCTACCGATGTCAAGCTCTCTTTCTATCAGGCAAAGGACGGGACGGTAGTGCCTAAGCTGCACGGCGTGCAAATGGATGAAAAGCTGCTTCAACGCCCGTATAACGGGCACGAATTTTCCAAGCAGGAACAAGGCAACCTGCTGGGAACTGGCAATCTGGGCGGTATTATCCCAATCAAAGACCCGAAAAACGGGGAGCAAATCCCTGTGTTCGTCAGCCGGGACAGGTACACCCATGAACTGGAGTACATGCGGGCTGACAAGTGGAAATGTCCCGATACTGTTTGTGGTGTGAAAGTAAGCCCGGAACAGAAAGCCGCTTTTGAAGCCGGGAAACCCGTCAAGATGGAAAACCTGCAATTCAAGGACGGGACGAAACGCAGTGCCTATCTTCAAGTCAGCGCAGTGGAGCGTGGCTTGGAGTTCCTGCCGAGGTCTGCCGTCCAGTTCTTGCAGCAGGGGCAGCAGCCCGCACAGCAGCAGGTCACAGGATTAAAGGACGGCAAGGGTGTGGAGTTCAACGGTCATGTGCAACCTGGAGTACCGGGTAAATCCTCCGGCAAGGTGCAGCCGAAAGATGTTATTCCCGTTTCCGAGAGCCGGACGCAGGTAGCGGTCAATTCTGGAGGAAAGACCGATGAAGCAACCAAACAGACCAAAGAGCCGCTGAAACAGGGACAACAGAAACCCACCGCCAAGCAGAAAGAGAAACAGGAAAAAGCACAGGACAAGAGCCTGAAAGCGGACAAGCCCAAGAAGTCCAGAGGGATGAAAATGTAGTAACTACCATTAAAAAGTGAAGAATTATGATTGCATTGATAGCGGAAAAGCCCAGCGTGGCAAAAGACATCGCCCGGATTATCGGGGCGACACAAAGGAATGACGGGTATCTGTCCGGCAACGGGTACATGGTGACATGGGCGTTCGGGCACTTGATACAGCTTGCCATGCCCGAAGCCTACGGCGTGGCAAATTTTCGCAGGGAGAGCCTGCCCATACTTCCGTCCGATTTCCGGCTAATCCCCCGTCAGGTGAAAGCCGAGAAAGGCTACAAGGCAAACCCCGGCGTGTTGAAACAGTTGAAAGTGATTAAGGAGGTGTTCGACCAGTGCGACAGGATTATTGTCGCCACCGATGCCGGGCGTGAGGGGGAATTGATTTTCAGGTATATATTCCATTACCTGAACTGCCGCAAGCCTTTTGTCCGGCTGTGGATAAGCAGCCTTACCGACAAGGCTATCCGTGAGGGGATGGACAATTTGCAGCCGGGCGGACGTTACGATAATCTCTATCTCTCCGCCAAGTCCCGCAGTGAAGCCGACTGGCTGATAGGGATAAACGCCACACAAGCGTTGAGCATAGCCGCCGGACAGGGCGTGTTCTCGTTGGGCAGGGTACAGACACCCACGCTCGTGATGATATGCAGCCGTTTTTTGGAGAACAGGAATTTTGTCCCGACCAAGTTCTGGCAGCTCAAAGCGGCGACCGCCTGCGGGGGAATAGGTTTCACCGCCCAATCGACAGACAAGTGGGAACAGCAGTCCGATGCCATAGCCGCCCTGCAACGGGTAAAGGATGCCGGGCAGCTTGTGGTGAAGTCTGTTGAAAGGAAAGAAACCAGCCAAGAACCGCCCCTTTTGTACGACCTTACCACGCTGCAAAAGGAAGCGAACACGAAGCTGGATTTTTCAGCGGACAAGACGCTTTCGATAGCACAAAGCTTGTATGAAAAGAAAGTGATGTCCTATCCGAGAACCGGAAGCCGTTATATTTCGGAGGATGTTTTCGAGGAAATGCCGGAGCGCATCGCACTGTTGGGACAATACCCCCGCTTTGCCGGATATGCTGCCAGTTTGAACAGCAACACACTGAACCGCCGCAGCGTGAATGACGGCAAGGTAACCGACCACCATGCCTTAATCATTACCGAGAACCTGCCGGATGAACTTTCCGAAGATGAAAGGGCGGTCTATGAACTGGTAGCCGGGCGTATGCTGGAAGCCTTTTCGGACAAATGCGTGAAAGACGTTACCACCGCTGTATTGTCTGCCGGAAATACCGATTTCACCGTAAAAGGGGCGATAATGAAAGAAGCCGGATGGCGGGCTGTGTTCAACGAACAGGAAGCAGGCGAGGACGGAGAAGCTGCCGGACTGCCACAGCTTCAGGAGGGAGAAACCTTGTCGCTCTCCGGCGTGGATCTGCTCGAAAAGCAGACCAAGCCGAAGCCGCAGCATACGGAAAGCAGCCTGCTTGCCGCAATGGAAAATGCGGGCAGGGAACTGGAGGATGCCGAGTTGAAAGCCAGCCTGAAAGATGCCGGGATAGGTACGCCAGCCACCCGTGCGGCGATTATAGAAACATTGTTCGCACGCCAGTACATCGTGCGTGAGAAAAGGAATATTATACCCACAGAAAAGGGACTTGCCGTTTACAGGATTGTCAAGAACAAGAAGATTGCCGATGTCGAAATGACGGGTATGTGGGAAACCGCCCTTGCCAAGATAGAAGCGGGCTGCATGGATGCCGATACATTCAGGAAAGGCATCGAGGTCTATGCCGCCCAAATCACGGCGGAACTGCTTTCCGTACAACTGTCCATCGCCGGAGGTGAAACCTGTCCCTGTCCGAAATGTGGCAGCGGACGCATCCTATTCTATCCGAAAGTGGCGAAATGTTCTAACGTGGACTGTACGCTTACCATATTCCGTAACAAGTGCGACAAGCAACTGACCGACAAGCAGGTTGTCGAACTGGTGACGAAGCGGAAGACCGGGTTAATCAAGGGCTTCAAGGGAAAGAACGGCAAGGCTTTCGATGCTTCGCTGGTACTGGACGAACAGTTCAATGTCGCTTTTTCATTTCCTGAAAAGAAAGGAAAGCCGAAGAAGTAACTCATTTTTCCGATGGCAATCCAACGTTTACGCCCGGAAAACAAACTGGGCGTATTTTTTTGTTATCTATTTATAATTTCATCAATAACTCTTTTCTTCCAAACTCTACCTAGCTGAGCTTTAAATTCATCATCTGCACCTATGCGCCCAGAGTATACTCCAATAAATTCCATGAAAAAGTGACTAATTTTTGTAGCTTTTGTCGGATGTGTATCACAAATTGCGACACCTCTTCTTTCCTTATATATTACAGGAGAACCTGACATACCTGATCTTGAAGCAGTATCAATATACATTAGAGGTCTA
>ERZ809426.761-NODE-761-length-22995-cov-12.714690_pt1 | contig 22995 bp, 17 predicted proteins | sample MGYA00520791_ERZ809426 | MGnify/ENA primary metagenome ERZ809426 (study PRJEB31576, sample SAMEA3212668) | Homo sapiens | biome: human-gut; feature: human gut; material: fecal | place: Sweden | collected 2012 ... | reverse complement strand
GAAATGATATCCAACATAAGCACCACCGACTACACAGACAACAGTAAGTATGATTCCAACCAGTATTAATGACAGTAGGCTTGTTCCCAGAAAGCCAAATGCTGCACCGGTCAGGAATGTATAAAATGATGTTACAGCACAAATCCGTACGAATTTATGTACGCCAAGGTTCTCTTCCCGGCGTTCATCAATCCGGTCATTCTTCCAGGCTTTAATCAAAAGCCGGATTCCCAGACACAGGAATACTGCCACTGAAATCACTTCACCTAATATAACCTGTGATTCTTTAATATCATATTTACACAGGAGGTCGGCTCCAAGATTTCCAAGATATAAAGCAATTACCTGCCATACGGATACCAGTAATGTCACCAGCACAAGCTGTTTGGTACGAATCTTAGCTAACATTGCTCCCTGACATTCTACTGAAGCAAATACATCCATGGAAAGTCCGCATACAATTATTAATGTTTCTATCCAGTTCATCTTCCGTCCTCCTTTCTCTTAAAATTATTATACTTAATCCTCTGCCTTAATGGAAGCAGTTTCCCAAATAAATTTTACATTTCCTTTGACACCATCTGCTGTTCTGGTAAATGTGTTATATTCATTTCCGGCATCCAGTACTGCATCTACTTTATCCAAGAGTTCTTTCAAATCTCCGTTGTAAGCATCCGCAAGTTTCTCAATTGCCTGCTCATCAAACTGTGCCATTCCATCTGCCAGTGTCTCAGAGCCATCCTCTAACTGGTCTACACCATTTATCAGAAGGTCTGTTGCACTCTTCAAAGAAGTCATTCCTGCATTCAGTTTGTCATTATTTGCAACTAAGGTATTTGCTCCGTCTGCCAGCTGTTTTGCACCATTGGTCAAATCTGTAATTCCCTGTGAAAGTGCGCCATTTACAGAGCTGTCTAATGTATTAACACCTGCTACAATTCCATTGTCACCATTCAGGCCTGCATCTAAGGATGCCGCTCCAGCCTTTAAGGTTGCAAGCTGTGTATCATCAAACTGTGCAAGTCCTGCCTGTACCTGAGCCAGTGCCTGTGCACCACCTGTTGTTCCAAGTTTGGCTGCTACTGCTGAAATGTTCTGTAATTCTGCTGCATAAGTTGTACTTAATGTATTGAAATTAATCCCTGTAGCAGATGCTATTGCAGCATTCGTTGTCTCATCCAGCATGTATATCTTACTCTGCTCATCAACCGGTTGTAAAGCTGCTGCATATGCATGTAAACTTCCTGTGTCACTGGTAAACTGCTGTAATACTGCAAGGTAATTTACTGCTGCCTTAGTATAATCATTCAAAGCGGAAGCAAATGCTGCCTGTGCGTCCGCTGAAGATGCATAAGCATCCATTCCTGCAAGACTGCCATTTACAGTAGATTTCAAGGTTCCGATTCCATCTACCAACTGGGCAACTCCACCATTAATCTGTGTTGCACCGGCTCCTGCCTGCTGCACACCAGTCTTTAATGCAGATACACCACTTGTCAGTGCCGGAGCACTTTCTGCAAGCTTTGCAATGCCGGAGTTTAAGGTATTTGCACCATCTGCTACTGCAGATGCACCAGAAGTATAATCTTTCACACCGGACTGTGCTGTTCCAACACCAGCTTTAAATTCTCCAAGACTGCTCTGTAATGTTTTCAGTCCGTCGGATAACTCGCTGCTGCCATCTACCAACTGGTCAGATGCATCAGTCATCTCATCTATTGTATCGGATAATACAGATAAGTCGATATCTCCATTTACATTCATTTCAGAAAGAAGGTTGCTGGATGCCATGGATACTGTCATATCCAGCGAGAAATCTTCTACATCTGCAGTTACTTCTACATAATCCGGGAACTGGACATCATCACCAAGGTCAGCATCATCAATACCAAGGCTTTCTTTTAAACCTGGCATTGTGATTCCTACCACAACATTGTTTTTTCCATCAGAAATTACTTTTCCATTGGTAACTTCTACATTCGTGAAGTTATCATTTAATACCATTCCGGTTACAACAGAGAACGGAACATAGACATCTGTGGATTTGCCATCGATAGTCTTTGTTGTCTTCTCATTATTGGTAAATTCAAAACGCATGGTAACTTTTCCGCTCTTTCCGGCTAAATCCTTTGGAGCAATTTCTTTTCCATCCAGATAGTAAGTAATTTTCTGGGTAATCGGAGCTTCTTTATCAGTAGTACCCTGATAGAAGATATCATTTCCCTGTGCATCCCAGGTTACTTTATCTCCATCCTGTTTGAAGGTCTCATCGCCTTTTACATTCTTGATATCCTTTAAATCAGATGCGTCCTCCAAAGTATCTGCATTTTCTTTATTCTTTAACCAGTCGCTTACGATGGTTTTATTTACGGTACCATCTGCATCTGCAATCATATATACTGTTTCATCTTTTCCGGTTTCTTCTGTTTCCTTATCGGAATTCAGAAGATTTCCCAGCTGGTCTTTTAATTCTGATTTGGTTTCTTCTGCGTCTGCATTTTCTGCATCTGTATCCTCCGTAGAAGCTTCCTTCTCAGTAGTCTCCTCTGATACGCTTTCGGTAGATGGCTTTGCTGCATTTACCTGCCATACGCCATAACTGGTTCCAAGCATTGCCACCATCAGCACACCTGCGATTACACGAATCGCATATTTATTTTTGAATTTATTCTTTAATTCTGAAAATTTCATTGTTATGTCCTCCTTCTTAATCTATACCGTTTTGTTCTTGTTGCGGAAACCAGCACTGGTTATGCAGATTACTTTATCAAATATCATAAACAATGAAGGTAGTACAAAGATTACAACCAACATACTAATCAGTGCACCTCTTGCCATCAATGTACATAAGGAACTAATCATATCGATATCAGAATAAAGTCCTACACCAAAGGTTGCTGCGAAGAAACTCAATGCGGATACGATAATGGACTGAATGGAGCTCTGCAAGGCACTTGTAATTGCTTCCTTCTTCTCGGCTCCCTTATATCTTGCTTTTTTATATTTATTGGTCATCAGGATTGCATAGTCAACCGTTGCACCCAGCTGAATGGTTCCGATTACGATGGATGCGATAAACGGAAGCTGTGTACCGGTGTATGCCGGAATACCCATGTTGATAAAGATTGCAAAGTAAATTGCAGCTACCAGGATAATCGGCAGTGATATAGATTTAAATACAACTGCGATGATTACGAAAATTGCTCCGATAGATACTGCACTTACGACTTTGAAGTCATGGTCTGTCGTGGTAATCAGATCCTGCGTACATGGTGCTTCACCAATTAACATGCCATTTTCATCATAGTTCTTAATAATGCCGCTGATGGCATCACACTGTGCATTTACTTCATCTGATGCTACTTTATACTCGGAAGTAATCAGCAGCAGTTCATAATTTTCATTTTCCAGCTCGCCACGGATAGAATCCGGGATGACATCTCTTGGAATTGCCGGTCCGACGATTGCATCCAGACCAAGTGTTGCCTTTACACCATCCACATCATCGATTTCATCAATCATCTTCGATATGGTCTTTGGCTCTAAGCTGCTGTCTACTAAAACAATGTGGGTAGCACCCATATCAAAATTTTCTTCCAGCTTATTATTTGCCGCAATACTTTCCAGTGAATCCGGCAATGTACCGGCCAGATCATAATATACGTTCGTATTGTTATAACCCCAGATTGCAGGCCCTAAGATTACCAGAAATAAAATAATGAATATGTAATAATGGCTGGTAATCCAGTTTGCAATATTTCCAAGGTCCGGCAGAATAACACGGTGTTTGGTTTTCTCAATTGCCTTGTCAAACACCAGAATCAGGGATGGAAGGATGGTTACGCAGGCGATTACACCGAAGATAACACCCTTAGCCATTACCACACCAAGGTCAAGTCCCAAGGTAAAGCTCATGAAGCATAATGCAATAAATCCGGCTACTGTAGTAATGGAACTTCCGACTACAGAAGTAATGGTATTTGAAATTGCATGTGCCATGGCACGATTCTTATCTCCCGGAAACCGTTCCTGATTCTCCTGATAACTGTGCCACAGAAAAATGGAGTAGTCCATGGTAACACCAAGCTGTAAGACTGCCGCCAACGCCTGCGTTACATAGGAAATTTCCCCTTTTATTACGTTACTTCCCAGATTATATACAATTGCCATACCGATACTTAATAAGAAGAACAGTGGAATAATTGCGGAATCCATGGTCAGAGAAAGTACCAGAACAGATAACAGTACTGCAATCAATACATAAAACGGAACCTCTTTGTTGGTCAGATCCTTAATGTCTGTTACAACTGCTGACATACCACTTAAGTAACACTGTTTTGTTGTAATTCCCCGAATCTCTTCAATGGCATCCATTGTCTCATCTGCTGACATGGAAGTATCAAACAAAATCGCCATCAGCGTACTGTCCGATTCGTCATTGTTGAATATGTCATAAATCTCATCCGGCAACACATCCATTGGTACGGATAAGTCTGCCAGTGAATCATACCAGATAACAGATTTAACATGGTCTACATCTGCAATCTGTTCCCGAAGGGTGGAGATATCTTTATCTTCCATACCTTCAATGACACATAGGGAAAATGCTCCAGTACCGAACTCATCTACCAGAATATCCTGTCCTTTCATGGACTCTAATTCATCTGGCAGATAGGAAAGGATATCATAGTTAACCCTTGTGTTAAAGTAACCAAATGCTGCTGGAATCAGTAAAGCAAAACTGATAATGAGTATCAGGACTCTGTGCTTTACGACGCCCTTTCCAAATTTAATCATCTCTTTACCATCTCTTTCTTTTTCATGTTTTTCTAGGTAAGAGTATAAAAAAAAAGACTGCATTCGAACATATGCAATCTTTTTTGGCTGTATCAATCCAATATACAAATTGTAGAATCTGTAACAGTTGCTATACATATCTGCCAATTTGTATATTAATTATCGCCTATAATATCTGCGATAGAATTGCGAATCATATAATTATAAATATCCGACATCTCTTTTGCAGGCATAGACATTCCACTTTTTATCCAGGTAATTACCAGAAAACATAAGGACTGGGCATGATACCGGGCAATCCGCTCTTTTGTAAGCCATGGCGATGGAATCTTCTTATCCAGATCCTTCTCTTCCAATACTTCTATCAGTGTTCCCGTAATGCATTCCTTTACAATATCTTCAAAAGAGTTCTGTCCCTCTAAGCGGCTTGCTTTGGTATAGAAATCTTTTTCTTTTTCAATACCCGCAAATATAATAATCAACGCCTGATTAATCATTCCATTCTGAATCAACGGCTTTACCGGTTCTAATAATTCAGTCCGGATAATCCACTCTAACAGTTCATACTTATCCTGAAAATGATTGTAAAAGGTCGGGCGGATAACTCCCGCTTTATCGGTTATCTCTTTGATTGTAATCTTTTCTATAGGTTGCTTGATTGTCAGCTCTTTTAGGCTCTCCGCAAGCAGTGTATCGATTGCGTTCCTTCCCTGATTTGTCATAACTTCCTCTCATCTTCTTATCAAACAGCCGTCTAAACGGCCAGTCGCACTATGGTGATACTTCTTGCTTCCTTATTATTCTTAAGGTCTATGATTTCTCCTGTATCACAGACTTTTACAATCGGGCGAAGCACAAATCCCTGATAATTATGCTTTACTACTGCCATTCTGCCATCAGAAAGTTCCACTTCACAACCCGCCGGATAGACAGCCACCCAGCGTAAAAATACTTCCACCAGCTTCGGATCAAACTCCGAACCGTTCATTGCCATTATATATTCAATGACATCTGCCGGCGGCATCGGATCACGGTATGGTCGTTTTGAAATCATGGCATCATACACATCTGCCAGCTTGATAATTCTTCCATAAATACTGATTTCATCACCGGATTTTCGCATCGGATAACCTTCGCCATTATAGCATTCATGATGTTCTAATACACCAAGATATACTTCCGGTGCGAAATCAAAATTATCCCTCAGGAACTCATATCCTAACTTCGGATGCTGTAATACGATTCTTCTTTCTTCCTCGGTCAGTGCACGACGTGCATTTAATATATCTATCTCTAAAAATTTCTTTCCGATATCATGAAGTAATGCAGCCGTAGTAAGAATGCGGAGTTCATACTCATCCATTCCATAATGTGCTCCGATTACTGCGGATAAAATTCCCACATTTACAGAATGAAAATAAGTATAATCATCATAATTCTTAAGACTCATCATGTTATACATTACTTCTTCATTTTCCAGAAGACTGTCCACCACCTGCATGACAGCTTCCCGAATCTGCCATTCCTGTTCGCTGACATCTTCCTCTTCCATACGGTCAATAAACAGATGATGTACTATTTCCAGGCTCTTTGAGTGAATAGACGGCTTAATTACTTCGGCAATCTCTATTTCTTCAGAAAACTTATCATCAATATAAAGACCCGGATAACCCATCTTATCCAGATTCTCTATCTGCTCCTGATTTAAAATCTGATGTCTGCCTAAAAGCATGACTCCCTGACCGTCTAATATGTCCTGAGCCAGTACCATTCCGGCCTCCACCTTTTTTATTGGTAGATAACGCATCTAAATTGCTCCTCTTTGTCTTTTGTTACCCCACACGCCTATTCTATAACATTTTATCTGCGATTACAACTTTTTTACTCATCAAATTCTACCGTCACAAAAAAGCCCTTCGGTGTTTCCTTTACATCCACTACCGTCCCTTCGGTAGACTTCAGGCGTTCCCGGAAGGTATAATTTGCTGACATTGCAAATGCATTTCCAAGTGTATAGTAATAGGAAGTCGGCAGCTTACTCTCTGTCACCGGTAACACATCTCCTACTTCCAGTAACCCGGTTCTCTCCATTTTAAACTCCATCTGCCGCATTGATAATACGCCTCCTGATTATGCTTCTAAATTATTCATTTTCTTCTGAATCTTCTTCTACTGCTTCTACATCAATGGCTTCTGCCGCCTGTTTTGCCGCTTTGACTGCACCTGCCACACGATATACTACAAACAAATCACTCAGTCCATCATAAATCAGTGCAATTCCTACGATTACCATAGCAATCTGTACCATCTCGATGGCTTTCCAGATTAATAATATTCCGAATGCAAAATTAAGAATTGTAATCAAAAGCAGGATTCCCCATGCTGTGTCACCATTCTGCTTTGCTTCGATGGTCATCCGTAAGTCTTCCAGACCATGCATCAGCAATACAACTCCGATTACTACCGGGAATATCTTTGCAAAGTTCAATGGCTGTACCAGAATCCATACACCCAAAATAACCAGTGCAATTCCGGTTGCCAGTCCCAGCCTGCTTTCCAGTTTATTTCTCATATAAGAAATAATATGTCCGATTCCCATCACGCATAAAATAGCTGCTAAAATATAGCAAAGTACCTTTGTTACCTGCGTAGGCCATATCATAAGAATAACTCCCAGTGCCACACAAAGAATAGCGGATAATATAACATCTGCTTTGATTCTCTTTAATGTTTCCTTCATAATAAATACGCTCCTTCCACTTGTTTTTTTATTTAATTTCTTTCCTTTATTTTGCAGTAATATCTGCATAGGCTGCTCCGGTTACTGCTGCTAAGTCTGCCGGAGATAACGCCATGGATGTGCCGATTCTTCCGCCACTGATATAGATTTTATCAAACTGTTCCATACTTTTATCTAAAATGGTCGGAAACTGTTTCTTCATTCCAAGGGGACTGCAGCCGCCTCTTACATAACCGGTAATCTTTGTAATATCTTTTACATGAATCATTTCTACGGATTTCTCACCGGCCGCCCTTGCTGCCGCCTTTAGATCCACCTCTTCTGCAATCTGTACCACAAAGACATAATATGCCCTGCTTTTTCCCTGCATGACCAGTGTCTTATAAGTCTGTTCCACCGGTGCTCCGGTCAGTTCTGCCGTATGCAGTCCGTCAATAAATTCATCACATTCGTAATTTAAGATTTCATATGCCACTTTATGCCGGTCTAAAATCCGCATGGCATTGGTCTTTACTTCTTTCCCCATGGTTTTATGCTCCTTTTGGGTTCTTTACTTTTTTGAAAGTCTCTGTTTTAACCTGAGTTGATTTGCATGTTACTCATCCGCTCCATTCACATAGGTTTCTAAAAAAGAATGTTTTACCCCATCTTTCTTATAAGCAATAATGGTACTTAAATTTACATTTTCCACACTACGGAAGATATTATTTTCCACATATGGATTTACTTCCTTTAATCTGGCAATCAGCTGTTTGATTTCCATCCGCTTTGACACGGTACGTCCATCCGGGTCACAGGTGGTACAGGTATCGGTAAAATGGCAGGCACACTGGATAAAATGTAAATCATTATAATCTCTCCAGTGCTTGATATCATCCTCCCGGATTAAATACATCGGCCGAATCAGTTCCATTCCTTCAAAATTCGTGCTGTGAAGCTTCGGCATCATGGTCTGTACCTGTGCACCATAGAGCATTCCCATTAAAATAGTCTCAATGACATCATCATAATGATGTCCCAGCGCAATCTTGTTACAGCCTAATTCCTTTGCCTTACTATATAAATAACCACGGCGCATTCTTGCACACAGATAGCACGGAGAATTCTCAATCTCATATACCGCATCAAAAATCTGTGTTTCAAATACCGTAATCGGAATCTGCATCAGTTCTGCATTCCGTTCAATCACTTTACGGTTCATCTCGCTGTATCCCGGATCCATCACTAAGAATACCAGTTCAAACTGGAATTTATTATGCCGCTGCAATTCCTGAAAGAGTTTTGCCATCAGCATGGAGTCCTTACCACCGGAAATACATACTGCCACTTTGTCTCCCGGTTGCAACAACTCATATTCATTGATTGCTTTCGCAAATTTACTAAAGATTGCTTTATGAAATTTCTTGCGGATGCTCTTCTCGATTTCCTGACAGCGTTCCGCTTTCTCTGATGTTTTCTTCTGGAAACTATCCATCAGATATGCGCCATAACCGCCCTCTAAGCTGACTGCATCAAAACCTTCTTCCCTTAGTCTTTCCGCTACTCCGATACTGTTGATTCCTTTGGCACAAAATAGTATCAGACGCTTGGCCGCCGATAGTTCCTCTTTTCTCAAAAAAATCTCCTGCTCCGGCAGATTGACTGCTCCCTTGATACTTCCATAGCGGAAGGCATCCTCATTTCTGATATCGATTAACTGGTATTCCCCAGCCTTATATTCTTTTAATTGTGCCAGATTAATCTCAGTATCTGCCATGCTTCCGCTCCTTACTTTCAATTTTCTCTTATTTTATACTAGGCGTTTTCTTTTATCAATACCTTCTGTTTCCATTTTCCGCTCCGCCACCGTAAAATCATTCCCACTGCCCGGACACATTCATCCATTGCCATACCGATATATGCACCACAAACCAGCAATCCTAGATGAATTCCGAAGAAATAAGTTCCCCCCACCGCACACAGGTACATGAATATCGCAGCAATCACTGTAGTAAATACCGCATCACCGCTGGTCTTTAAAGCATTTCCGTATACCAGATTAGTCACTCGTCCAATTTCAAGGACAATATCAATTGCCAGAAGCTTTCCAACCAGAGATACCATCTGTGGATCATCCGTAAACATCCGTATCAGCCAATGGGACGATAAAGCAAAAATGCTCTCCAGTATCGTCGCAACAATTACACCCACAACTGCTGCTTTTCTGGTTCCTTTATCACAGGCTTCATAATCCTGCGCACCTATCCGCCAGCCGACCATAATTGCATTTGCCTGGGCTAACGCTGCACCTACGCAGTAAGAAAAATTTGTAATCTGCATGGCATAGGAACGGGCTGTTACGTTCATTCCATTGGCATCCATCTGATTTAAGAAACGGATAATCAAAGTCATTGCCACATTATATAGTGCTGTTTCCATGGCAGAAGGCAGTCCGATCTTGACAATCTGTCCGAATACCACACGGTTCTTAAGCCTCTCCTTCTTCTCCTTCGCATGAATATAATAATGTCCGAAGCAGATTACCAGGCCAAGATTCAATACCCTTGAAATTACTGTTGCTGCAGCAACTCCTGCTACTCCATAGTGGAACCCAAAAAGGAATACTGCATTTAAGATAAAATTTAAAATGTTGGCAGATACCGTTGCCACAAGAGGCTGTCTGGTATATCCAAACGCTCTTAAGTAGCTGGAGAAAATCGGAATCAGTGCGTTTAAAATGCATCCGCCTCCCACAATCCTAAGATATGTTTTTGCATACTCCATCAGAGAATCTGCCACACCAACCGCTGATAATATCATTCCTGACTGGAAGAACAAAAATACCGCAAGAATTGCTCCTACAATAGCGTTAAATAACATGCCAAGCTGTCTTGCCTGATATGCAATCCCCTCTCTTCCGGCACCGATATACTGCGTCATAACCGCAATCATTCCGGCTGAAATAACAGAAAACATAATGATAAAAATACCTATATAGGTATTGGCTGTTCCAACAGCACCGACTGCTGCATCTCCCACAGATGAAAGCATCAGTGTATCCACCATGCCGGAAAGCATATAACATAATGTTTCCAGGCAGATTGGTACAAACAATTGTCCAAGGGTTTTCTTTTGTTCCACGTTTTATCCTCTTTCTTTTCTTTCGATAATTCTTTACATTTTATAATTTATCTTTTTGAATGGCGTCTGTGTAGTCTGCCAAGACGGGATGCGGTATCAGGGTGTAAGTAGTATCTGGAATTTGTTTTTTCGTTGTCTCTGTTCCGGCAACCGGTGCAAAGTCACATCCCTGTTCCTATGCACCTCGCTGGTACATCCCTGTACCAGCGTTGCCAGATAAAGAACAAATTCCAGATACTACTAACAGCCCCGATAAGCATCCCTGCTTTGGCAGACTACACAAACGTTTATCTAAATAGCAAATACTAAATAGCAAGTTGCAAATAATAATAAAATCAATAGCTATGCGCAATTACAAGAAAATCCTGCGGACGCAAATGTAACAAACTTACATTTATTTTTGGTCTGCAGGATTTTATTTTACTGCGCTATCTGACTTTTATGCTGCCGGCTGTTCAGACTGTTTATCATGCATTACCAGCTTCAGCAGAATCGGGGTAATCAATGTTGTCACGATTACTACCAGTACGATTGGTGCGAAGAATCTATCATCTAACATGCCGCACTGATATCCCTTCTGGGCAACAATTAACGCAACCTCACCACGGGAAATCATTCCGACACCAATCTGTAATGCTTCTTTATTTGTATAGCGGCAGAACTTTGCGCCCAGTCCGCATCCAATCACCTTGGTCAGTAAAGCAATCACTAAAAGGATAATGGTAAATCCTACCATAGAACCTGTCATTCCGTCTAAGGATGTCTTAATACCGATACTTGCGAAGAATACCGGTGAGAAGAATAAGTAAGACGGGAAGTTGATTCTGTCTTTTACATATTCACCGTTCTTCATGCTGCAAAGCATCAGTCCTGCGAAATATGCACCTGTAATATCTGCAATGCCGAAGAATTTTTCTGATATATAGGATAATAAGAAGCAGAATGCCAGTGCAAATACAGTAACACGTCTTTTCTGACCTTCGCTTTCAATTAATGGTTTGCATTTTGATACCAGGAAGAATAAGATTCCGATTACAATAAAGTAAAGAACGATCTTAACCATAACAGTAACCGGATTTACGCTGGTATCCTTTAAGCTCGTTACAATGGTAAGTACAATAATTCCAAGAATATCGTCAATAACAGCTGCGCCAAGAATGGTTGTTCCGACTCTTCCCTTTAAACGTCCCAGTTCACGCAATGTTTCTACTGTAATACTCACAGATGTTGCTGTCAGCACAACTCCGATAAAGACAGATTTCAATACCTCCTGATAATCTGTAAAATCTGTATGGAAATATAATGCATACCCTAAAAATCCACCAATCAGAGGCACAATAACTCCGATTAAAGCAACGATAAAGGATGCCAATGCATTTGCCTTGATTTCTTTCAGATCAGTCTCCAGTCCTGCGGAGAACATCAGGAAAATAACTCCGATTTCAGCTGTAATCTCAAGGTATACACCGTTGGTTCCATCCAGTGTGATGAGTTTTAATACCGATGGACCTAAAATAATACCGGCTGCCAGTGCTCCTACTACTGCCGGCATATGCACTTTTCGTGAGAAAAGTCCTAATACTTTTGTTGAAATTAAAATGATTGCTAAAAAAAGCAGAAATTCATAAGATTCCATAATATGACCTCTTTCCTTTCTTCTCTTGTTTTTTCTTTTTACATTCTCCTAAACCCGGAACTATGTTAACTCTTTTTGTGGGTAATAGCAATACATTTTTTCTTTTTTTGTTACTTAATATTTATATATTTTCCTGGATTTTTTGTTACTTTTTCACAATTAAAAATCAGTCATTCTTTTTAGCATGAAAAAACAGCCCTTCCGGACTGTTTTTTCGAGGAGTTTAGTTATGAAAATGTTTCATCTATTAAAAGGAAATTATTGCCACTTTTTCAAACGAAAGGAAATCTGTTTTTTATTTTTGTATTTCTTCATTTGATAGATTCATTATATCCATGAAATGTGTCTAAAGTGTGTCAGCTTTCGAAAAGGATTCTAAAAAATATTCCCATTTAATTTATACTTTATTTAGAATTAAGTAATGTTTCGCACAATCGCAGCTTTTCTAGTGTTGCCGCACTGTTTTCAAATATTACCCTGCCTTTTCTGTCTCCGGTATACAATAATTCCTTTTCCATAAGCCGCCGTCTGGTCTCCCGTGCCACACCGGCTCCTCCATCAAAAAATTCCACCGTATTCCCCATCACTTCTGCTATTGCATCCTTTACAAAAGGATAATGGGTACATCCCAAAACGATTGCATCCACTGTTCCCTTGCAATATGGTTTCAACAGTTTATGTAAAAATCCTTTCAGCTCTGCACTATTTAATTCTCCACGCTCAACAAATTCCACAATTCCGGGGCATGCCAGTGGATAAATCTCTGCATCATTTTCATACCGTGCCATAAGCCGTTGAAATTTTTCTTCCCGGATTGTCATTGGTGTTGCCATAACAAGCACCCGAGGATGTTCCATAAACTGTACTGCAGGCTTTAATGCCGGTTCAATTCCAACCACCGGTACATCCGGATATTCTTTTCTCAAAATCGAGACATCTGCACTGGTTGCTGTATTACAGGCAATCACTACTGCTTTTGCTCCTTCCGACAGAAGATGTCTTACATGGCATTCCGTAAGTTCCCGCACCTCTTCTAAGCTTTTTCCACCATACGGTGCATTTTTAGAATCTCCAAAAAATATATAATTTTCATTTGGCATCAGGCGTACCAGTTCACGTAATACACTTATTCCACCTACACCTGAATCAAATACTGCAATTGGTCTTTCGGTCTGTTTCATGATAGCCCCCTGTTTTCGCATACAAATAGGTTCTCTTCTTTCGTAAAAAACTGCTGAAAACAGTTTTTCCGTTTTCAGCAGCAATTCTTAATTTTCCCTCGGGCATCTACGCACTCTCTTAATATTGCAGTCCTGCACATCACACGGAGCACAGTCTACCAGTCCTTTTAAGAAGCAGAACGCCTGACGGCTCTCCTTCTTAGCCGTGTCTTCTTCCCGCGGACACCTGGACACATGCTTTACATTGCAGTCCTGAATCTGTCCCGAACTGCAGTCCACAAGCCCTTTCAGGTAACAGAATTTGTTTTCCATTCTTTCCCCTATCTACTCCTTATCACCCCAACATTATAATTTCTAATGTCATCTTTATTCTATCATCTTGGGATGGAATGTGCAAGCCATAACAGACCTGTGTTTTGAATACTTTTCCAGCAAAAACGATTACTTTCTATTTTTCATATAAAAATTTTTCCGGCAGTGTTACTTTAAAATCTTTTGCCAGATGCCGGAATTCATCTGGCTGGATTGTCTGACGTTTCTGACTCTGCATAGATAACATCTTCACCAGTATCTCTGCTGATTTTTCAGCCGTATGCATAAGTCCAAATGTCAAATCAAAATCTTCTCCTGCCGCAAATGTACCATGATGCGCCCAGATTGCCAGATCATATTTTTCCATCAATTTGCTGGTAGCAACAGCTATTTCTCTGCCACCCGGCACCATCCACGGAACAACACCAATTCCATCTGGGAATACAACCGGACATTCTGTTGCCATTTCCCAAAGTTCTCTTGTAAATACTTTATCTTCCAGCGGCAGAACAAAGGTCAGGGCAATAATATTGGTGGTATGTGCATGATATACAACCCGGTAATTTGGATTTTTCTTCTTTTTTACTTCCAGATTCATCAAATGACTCGGTAATTCGGAAGTTGGTCTTCCACCATTTACCAGTCCCCAGACAATACGGTAATTTTCTCCTTTTTCATCCAGTTCTATCATGCAGATGGAATCTTCCGGTTTCAAAATCACATTGCGAAAATACTTGCCGCTTCCAGTTACCAGAAAATATTCTCCTGCAAGATATGGCACAGATGTTCCGATTGGCTGCCATTCTTTACTATTAAAATTTTCTTTTACCATTTCTACTTCTTCCGGTTTTACACGATACGATAAATTACCGCCATTTCTTTCATGCCATCCCTGTTCCCAGCCATCATTTGCCATACGGATGAATCCCTGTACAAATTCTGCATCTAAAAACTTCATTCTCTCTTTTCCTCTTATTATATCTTTCTGATATTTTTCTTTCTCAACTATTATTGTTTGTATGTTCTCTAGTTACGATTTACCAATACTTCTTTTTCATATTTTTCGATTGCATCATAGAAATGTGCATCATCTGTAACACCTTCCCGTCTGCAATATTCTTCCCAGACTTCTCCAATTGGAAGCATCTTTACTGCCTCCTGCATTACCATTAATCTGCCCAGCTGATTGGTATCCTGTAATTCCTTCAACTGTTCATTCGGAGTACATAAAGCCATAAGCAGAGCCTTCTGCCAGCTTCGGAATCCTGTTGCAAGTGCAGAAACACGATTAATGCTTGCATCAAAATAATCCAATGCCATATACACCCTGTCCAGTGCCTGATTTCTTACAATCTCTTTTGCCATTTCCTTTGTTTCATCATCCAGCAAAAGAACATGGTCGGAATCCCAGCGCACTCCTCTTGTAATATGTAATGCAAATTCTGGATAAAAGCACAACATTGCAGGTATTTTATCTGAAACATATTCCTGTGGATGATAATGTCCATTATCCATAAGCGGCATACAGCCCTCATGCATTGCAGCAAAGCTTAACGTAAATTCTGCAGAACCTACCGTATAAGATTCTACTCCGATGCCAAAGACTTTCGATTCCACGCATGGTTTTACGAGATTTTTGTCATATGGTTCTGATAATATCTGCTCTATGGAATCCTTATATCTCATGCGTGGTCCCATTCGGTCTGCCGGCACATCCTTAAAACCATCTCCGATCCATATATTCATAACGCAAGGCATTCCCGTTTCTCTTGCGAAATACTCCGAAATGCGGATACATGCCTTTCCATGTTCAATCCAGAATTTTCTGATTTCCTCATCGGGACTGGAAAGTGTCAATCCATTCTTTACTTTTTCATGTGAGAAAAATGTAGGATTAAAGTCAATTCCCATATGATGTTTTTTTGCAAAAGCAACCCATTTTGCAAAATGCTTCGGCTCTAAAGCATCTCTGTCTGCAAATTCGCCTTCTTCAAAAATAGCATAAGACGCATGAATATTTAATTTTGCTGTACCTGGCATAAGTTTCATTGCTTCTTCCATATCTGCCATAAGCTGTTCTGGTGTCTTCGCTCTTCCCGGATAATTTCCTGTTGTCTGGATTCCACCGGTCAATGCACCATCATTATCAAATCCCATTACATCATCGAGCTGCCAGCAATGGAGGGAAACCGGAACCTTTTTTAACTGCTCCATTGCCTTTTCCGTATCTACTCCCCATGCGGCATATTTTTCTTTTGCCATTTCGTAACTTGTCATACTTTCTAATCTCCTTCTCTATGCTTTATATAATTTAATTTCAAAGGAATGATAAATACACTCCCTCGCTTCTTTCAAATCAGCGAATTCTCCTGCTGTAATCATCTGTACGGAAATATTCCCCAATGCCGTTGCCTCTGTCGGTCCAGCCAGAACTGTTTTTCCGGTATATTTTGCTGTCAGTTTGTTCAGAAAATCTGCATTTGCACCACCTCCAACAATATGGAGTTCCTGATATTTCTGTCCGGTAATTGTTTCTATCTCTTTTGCTGCCATGGCATAACAGTTTGCCAGACTGTTATAAATAACAGCCGCTATTTCTCCGATTGTCTTTGGAACCTGCTGCAGCGTCTCCCAACAAGCACTTCTTACTTCCTCTACCATACTTTCCGGTGCTAAAAATCTTTCATCATTTACATCTACCAGCGAGGTTATTTCTTCTTTCTCTGCCAGTTCACAGATTTCCGCAAAACTCATATCCGGAACAAGTTCTTTTTGAACCGACTGTATCATCCACAATCCCATGATATTTTTTAAGAAACGATAACGATATCCATAACCGCCTTCGTTGGTAAAATTGTAAAGCATACTTTCTTTGCTGCAATCTGCCTGCAGCCGTTCTGTTCCCATCAAAGACCATGTACCAGAACTGATATATAAGGTCTCTTCTTTCCGGGACGGCACTGCTACAACTGCTGATGCTGTATCATGTGTCGGCGGCAGAATCACCTTGCAGTTAAATCCCACCTGTTTTTGAATCTCCTGTTCAAGTTCTCCGACTTCACATCCTGCCATTTTTATCTCTTGAAAGATATTCCGCTTTATTCCAAGCTTTTCAATCAGTTCATCATCCCAGTCTTCCGTTGCCGGATTTACCAGCTGTGTTGTAGTTGCATTCGTATACTCCTGCACTTTCCTGCCTGTTAACAGGAAATTAAAATAATCCGGAACCATCAAAAAAGTTTCTGCACGTTCTAACTGGCCTGGTTCTTTTTTCTTTAATGCCATCAGCTGGTAAATTGTATTAAAAATCTGTTTTTGGATTCCTGTTCTCAAATATAACTGTTCTTCCGTTATTAATTTGTATACCTCTTCATCCATTCCATAGGTCCGCTTATCCCGGTAAGCAACTGTTTCACCAATTCTTCTGTCATTTTCATCTAAAAGCACATAATCCACTGCCCAGGTATCAATTCCCATGCTATATGGAATTTTTCCAAGTTCCGCACACTTTTTCATTCCTGAAAGAATTTCCTGAAACAGTCTTCTGACATTCCACACTTTATAACCTTTCCGATCAATCATTTCATTAGAAAAGCGGTAGATTTCTTCTAAAACTATTTTTCCATCCTCTAAGTGTGCCAGCATGTGTCTGCCACTGGATGCGCCAATGTCCACTGCAAGATAATATTTTGTATTCATTTTCACACTCCTTCTTCCTGTTCGTTAATCTAAATCTAACAAAAATAAGGACAGTTTTTTAGCCTCTCATTAGACCAAAAAACTGTCCTTATTTTCCTTGTTTTAAATTCTTATATGCACGTCTTTCTTATGTAAATCACGATATTTTTTTGGTGTCATTCCATAGCGTTTCTGAAACTGCCGATAGAAATAGCTCTGGTTTTCATAACCAACTTCCAGTGCAATGTCCTCCACCGTAAGTTCAGTCTCTACTAACAGATATACTGCCTTTTGAAACCGTTTTCTCTGCAATAGTTCCTGAAATGTATATCCTGTTTTCTGCTTCATCAATTTACTCAATACTGTCATCGACTGATGGGTATCTTCCGCAATCTTAGTCAGATTTGTATTCTGGCAATCACTGTTAATATATTCCATCACCGCCTGTACAACAGTTTCCTTATAATCAAGGGATGAGTTATGGCTCAAATTTTCCAGATGATTCAACAGATATAAAAATACAAGTCCCATGGTATACTGATTGGCAATATCCTCATTACAATGCGTATGCAGCATGGATTCTATCATATTTTCCATCAGATTCTCCACCTGTAAATCTTCTTTTAAACGAAATAACAGATAGTGGGAAACCGGATTCTTCTGCCGCATTGCACCAATCACAAAATCAGCCAGTACATTTTTCTCATGCAGCATCGTAAGTGGAACTTCAAAAAATTCCGGTAATGCGATAAAATTAATTCCAATATCTTCATACTCAGCCCTTTTTATTGCATGTGACACATGCTGATTCAGCATAAGCACATCTCCTTTATGCAGCACCAGTTCTTTTCCCTCTATATAATGTGTAATACTGCCCTGTACCACATACATCATTTCCACATAATTATGCCTATGCTCCGGGAAATCCACGAAACGACTGTGTGGACGTACCGTAATCAGTTTTCCACGCTGCAGCAGCCTTTTTCTGTCAATCTCTGCCAGGTTATCTTTCGCATACAGACTTTGCTCCACAGTACTTTGTCCTGATTTATACTTCTTTTCTTCCTCCGATATTATCATCAATTCGTCCAGAAGTTCTTTTCTCATCCTGTTTTCTCCTCAATGAAACTTTTCCTAAAAACAACAATACAGCTAATATGCTTCCGGAAGCTGCCAACAATATCAAAGTCCGCTGCCATTCTGTCTCATCTCCTGTCTTAATCTCTTCTGTTTCCAATGGGACCACAGGTTCCTCCTTTTCTTCCTGTGGTCTTGAAACCGCCTTCCTTGCCAGCTTTAAATCCACTACTGCATCCTTCATCCAGACATACTTTCCATCACCTGATTTTTCAATATTCTCCATAAAACCAGGCAGTGTAATCAGATACGGATCTGCCTGATAGACTTCATCGGACAAATAAAGCGGTTTCATGCAGACCAGATATACTCCGGCTTCCATTCCATCCTTGTTTCCTGTATTATCTGTCAGTTCAATCTCTGCATCCGGTTCTGTCTTTGCACTCTCATCCCATTCGGTAACCCCAAGAGATGCCGCCACATCTTCTGCTTTTTTCTTATATTCACGGGCGGATGATTCCACGGATAACTCCTGTATATTTAACCCGGAATATTTTTCTAAATCACGGTATTCCCCTGTCTCTGTAATATCTGCAATGCGATATAGCCTAAGCTCCAGCTTCTGCTCTTTTAAAGCTGCACGGTATGCATTTGGAATTTCAAAAGTAATAGAACATGGTTCCGATACCGGAATATTCTCCTCTGCCCGTACACTCTCTGGCTGCAGACCAGCAAAACATATCATTATGAATAGTATTTTACAAACTATTTTATTCCTGTGCTTTCTCCCTTTTGTTCCATGGCTGCTTTTTTTCTTTATCATCCAGATGATACTTCTGCATATTACAATGGAGCCTATAGCAGCTATTATTCCAATAAAAATCCATGCCAGATAATTCGTATGAATGCTTTTCTTTGCCTGTCTTTCCTGCTCCTTCTCCTGTTCCTCTACATAAGGCACTCTATGTCCACGCACCAATAAACGCTGCGTATTTACACCATATGGCGTACAGGTAACCAACGTTACATAATCCTTCCCTTCTTCTACATTTAAAATCTCTGTATCTTCCGGCATCACGGTTTCTATCTGGTCTACTTCGTATGCCAGAATCTCATCTAATATATATAAGTAGAACTGGTCTCCTTCTTCCAGTAAATCGAGGTCTGTAAACAGGGACATTCCTGGAATTCCCCTATGTGCTGCTATAGATGCATGTGTTGACGTTCCACCGATGGGCAGCGATGAACCCTGGATATGTCCTGCTCCTTTTTGTAATACCTCTTCTCTGGAAGTATGATATACAGGTATAATTTCGCCAATCTTCGGAATAGACAGATAACCCATCATACCATCCCCATTCTGATTCAGGCAGGACATATATTCACTATCCTGCTGTGTTACTTCCTCCTGTTCTGCCTGAATGAAACTATCAGGAATTACAATTGGCTGCAACCGCTCGTTATATGCCGCTGCTTTCTCCCACTCCTCTTCTAAACTGGTATCCTCCGCTTTTTCTGCATTTTCATGCTGATATTCTTCAAACTTGAATTTGCTATTATACTCGTTCCACATATTAGAAAACATTGGATAAAGCAGCAGGGCAAAGCCTGTCAAAAAGCCAACTGCCATGAGAAACATTAATGTTTTACGTACAGATTCTTTCATTCTACTTTGCCCTCTCTTAATTATTTTACCTGTTTTCTTTTTCTCAATGAAACAAACATTGTTCCAAATCCTGCCATTAAGACAACTGCTGCAACAGTCAGTGCAATCATTCCTGCTCCACCTGTCTCCGGTAAGGTAATAAGTGGTGTATTATTAATTCCAAACGTATCTGCATTTGCAGCATTGTCTGTTGTATTTATTGTTCCATTATCCAGCTTTTCATGTGTAAAAGTAATAGAATTTCCAGTTGCGCCATTTACTCTTACCGTATAATTCTTTAATTCTCCTGTCAGTTCATTATAAGTCGGTGTGATTACAATCGTATAAGTAGTCTTATCCAATGCATATCCCAATGGTGCCTTGGACTCTTTTAAAGTATATGTACCTGCATCCAGACCGGTTGCTGTCAGCTGACCATTGTTTTTTGATACAATATAATCATATGTTCCACTTGTCTCGGTAGTATATTCACCATCACTGGTAAAATATAACTGCTTTCCATTTGCATCAAATAACTTGAACTGTGCACCGTCCAGTGCTACTTTATTATCAAGTTCTGTCGTTGTCTTTACACCATATTTGGTAATCTCTGTAGTTTTCTCAGAACCAGTTCCATTTACCAGAGTATCAAATCCAAATGTATAATGATGTGTGATATCCTGCATCGGATCACTCATATCAGTACCGGATGCTACCGTAGAATACTTTAAAGTTGCTTTATTCTCATCTGAATCAAAGTTTACTTTTGCTTTCTCATTTACTTTTGCCTGATAAGTAATTGCAATCGTATTTCCTGCATACTGATAAACATCCTCACCATATAAATCTAATGTAAAACCACTTGTGGAGGTTGTAATATTGGTTGAAGTACATTTCTTATTTGTTACAAATAAATCATTGATGGATGTTCCTTCTAATTTAATAGAACTTACATCCAGAGTCAGTCCATCTGTAAATGAATCCTTAATATTATAATGTAACTTATCAGATAACCAGGATCCCTGATAATCCGGAATTGTCATCGTAATCTTAAATTCTACTGTGTCTCCAATATTCGCATCCCCATATTTATATGCATTTCCATTTTCAATTACTTCCTTCTTCATGGTTGGATCGCTGGATTTCTTCGCTGCTACATGAATCACTCCGTTTTCATCTGCAATAGATGCTATTCCAGTACCGCTGTACTGATAATTTACCGCAACCACATTACCACTATAAGAATATTCTTTGACCTGTTTATTTGCAGCGATTACATATAAACCGGGTTTTACATTTGATACACTATAGGAACCATCTACAGCATTATACTGCATGTGTAATACAGTCTTATCTACAACAGCATCTCCTTCTCCATCATGTAAATCCCAGTCATCAGCTCCCATTGTTGAATTCAGATTCATATAAAAATAAACCAGATCATCTGTATCCACTTTGCCATCTTTTACTCTCGACTCAACATTTCCCTCCGGATTGTATTTCCAGTAATGATTTCCATTTGCATCTACTGCATCAATTGCAACTGCATATGCATAAACATTACATCCTTCCTCGATTCCGGTTACCTGAATCGTAGTGACAGAATCTGCCGCCCTAACCGTTTTCGCCGGCAGAATTATACTAAGTACCAGCATTACTGCCATCATCATTGCCTTCCATCTTCTTACTCTCTGTTTCATATTCTCTCTCCTTTACTTGTTCAGACAATTATCAAAGCGGTGCTCAAAGCCGCCTTGCAATCGTCCAGTTTATATCAACACTGTCAATCATTCTTACATTTTTAGGGAATTTTAAAAAAAACTAAGTTATACTACTGATTGGGGAAGAACCTATACTTTTTGCTGGCGTTGGGAAATCACCAGCATTAGTACGGCAAAAAAACTCATGAAAAGTGTACCGATAACCGCAAGCGGATAGAGCCCTCCACTTTTTGTTTCTGGCATACGATATACTGCTTTATCTATAATTGAAAGTGTTAATACCTTATTTACCGCATCATATGATGCCTCTCCATAACCTGCCCCACCCTGCGTTACTTCTATTTGTGAAGCATCCTCATTTATACTTAAGATAATATCTTCCATTATTTCATATCCCACAGGTGCATGTGTTTCCCGCAGAATATAGGTTGTATTACATGCAAGCTGCAGTGGTTCTCCATTTGTATCTGTAAATTCTAATTCTCCGATTTCATGTCCATCTGTTCCATCCGAACTTGTAAGCGATATAATTTCCGTTTTGCCGGATGATTCCACCTGATATAATGTAAATTCTGCACCAGACAGAGCCAATGCATCAATTACTTTTGTTCCATATTTTCTTGCCTGTAAAGTCCATGTCGGTGGTTTTTCCTCATCATAAACAGAAAATACTATGGCATCTTCCTGCCTTGCCACACGCCAGTCTCCATATTCTGTTGTGCCACCTGCATCTGCCCCGGAAAGTGTATTTCCATCTTCCAATAAAACGTCATTGATAAATACCTGATTTTCTTCTTTTATCCTGATATCTATCTCATCTGACATCAGATAAAAGTTTTCCGGTGCTTCTGCTTCTTTTAATTTATAATGGGCTCCTTTTGAACAGGTAAATTCTGAGCCATTTAAATCCAGCAGTTTTACCGTACCATTTGTATCTGTTGTTCCGTTTGCCACCAGTGTAACCGGTTCTTCTGCTGTATATAATTCAAAACGCGCTCCTGAGAGTCTCTGCTGGTATTCTGTGTCACGGTACTTATCCACCTGAATGGTATAATCTATATTTTCTTCTAACAGTTCCGTAGAATTCT
>ERZ809426.664-NODE-664-length-25288-cov-12.960845_pt1 | contig 25288 bp, 30 predicted proteins | sample MGYA00520791_ERZ809426 | MGnify/ENA primary metagenome ERZ809426 (study PRJEB31576, sample SAMEA3212668) | Homo sapiens | biome: human-gut; feature: human gut; material: fecal | place: Sweden | collected 2012 ... | reverse complement strand
TTACTCGCATCCGGAAGCCAGACCGCAGACAATTATGAGATATGGAAAACCATACGTCCAAGTGTTACAAAAGTAGTCCATGAGGATTAAGTATTTATCTGTTCGCTTATCAGCTTGCTGAATTTAAAGCGAAAGGAATGGTGCTTATGAAGTTACCCAACGGATACGGAAGCGTTGTAAAACTTTCCGGAAAAAGAAGAAAGCCTTATCAGGTCAGAAAGACAACAGGCTGGCACTACGATAAGGAAAAGGACAGACAAGTTCAGGATATGATTACAGTTGGATACGCTGCTACAAGAGCTGAAGGCTTACAGATGCTTGCAGAGTACAACAATAATCCATTCGATACCAAAGCTGCCAAGATGACCTTCTCTGATGTATATGAAGAATGGTCCAAGCGTAAGTATCCTACTGTATCCGAATCCAATGTCAAAGGATATACCGCATCCTATAAAGCCTGCGGTACCCTCTACAACAAAGTTTTTAAGGATATTCGATTAGTGGATTTGCAAAATGTCATTGATACCTGTGGTAAGAATTATCCTACTCTCAGGAAAATCAAAGTGCTTTTCAATCAGCTTTACGATTACGCCTTGAAAAACGATATTTGCAACAAAGATTATTCCAGTTTTGTGGATGTAGCACAGTACAAAGACCGCAACCCGAATAAGTATGACAGAAACAAATTTGAAAAGGATGAAATTGAGAGAATCTGGGAACAGAAAGATGATAAGTATTATCAGATTGTTCTGATGCTTCTCTACAACGGAGTCAGAATTTCAGAATTGCTTGATTTGAAAAAGGAACATGTTCACCTCGATGAACAGTACTTTGATGTAATCAGCAGTAAAACAGAAAACGGCATCCGAAAAGTGCCGATTGCCGACAAGGTTCTTCCCTTCTACAAAAGTTGGTACGAATCCACCCCCGACTGTGCATACTTGCTGCATACGGAAGACGGTAAGCATTTTACCTACAGAAACTACTATGACAGCTACTTTCATCCATTAATGGAGCAGTTAAAGATTAACCGCACACCGCACTGTTGCAGACACACATGCGTGTCCATGTTGGCAGAAGCTGGCGTAGATCAGACGATTATTAAGAAGATCGTGGGGCACTCCGGAGCTATGACACTTACAGAAAAGGTATATACCCACTTTGATATTAAGGAGTTAGTAGATGCGATTAATCGAATTTAGCAATCAATCGGTGTCATTCGCAGATTGCAAAGCAATCTTGCTCATGTTGCGCTGGCGCGCTATATCATCCAGCAAATATATTTCGATTGATGCAAGCATCATCTCAATATATTCACTGTCTGCTGCACCGCTTGTAGTAACGCGCAAAAAGGACATTCCCAGATTGCTCTGAAAATGTCCTATACATATCATTGATATATTTGTTGCATACTTGTTGCATATGTGTTGCATTCCATTGAAATTCCAGCACATCTGACAACTTCCCACAACCTCTGTAACCCTTGTAAAATGGGCTTTTCTTGATTTCTCTGTATGAGAAAAATTATCTCTTTGAGAACCAAATTTAACGTTTGCTGAACTGTGGAGCACGACGTGCAGCTTTGAGACCGTATTAAAACTCTCTTTCACCCAATTTTCCTTGATATTCCGGGCTTTTCAGCGGTTCCGCTCTCCAGTTATCCTATTTATTACCGATAAAAAATGGTGAGTTTCAACCTAAATATTACTGCCCCAAAGCCTCATTCACGACGCTGCAAAGATCTTCTGGCTTATTATACTTAACTTTTGCGTAAATGTCCATCGTCGTCTTGCTGTTTTCGTGTCCGGCCAGATACTGGACGGTCTTTGGGTCAACACCTGCATACAGCAGATTGGTAATATAGGTGTGGCGAAGTTGATGCGGGGTCACATCAAAATCAATGGCATACACCAGCTCAGGGTGATTTTTCTGATGGCCTCCAGGGGTTGGCGTCACAGTGGATTTAATACACTGGCCATTGACATATTTATAATAGCTATGTGGTTTGGTGGATCGGACAGTTACATATTTCCAAACCCGCTGAAACTGTGAATAAGAAAGCGGTTGTCCAGTGCTGTCAGCAATCACATATTCGGATGCAGATTTCTCCTTAACTTCCCGCAGGCAGTCTGCTAAACATTTGGGAATGGGAACATCTCTGCGGGCTGCTTTGGTTTTCAATGTCGTGGAAACCACGGGCCTGTTATGTTCTGATCGCCATGCCCTGCGTACAGAGATGTATGGAGTAGGAGCATCCAAAAATACGCAGTCCCATTGAAGCCCCAGAATTTCTTCCCGGCGTAAGCCAGAGTACAAGGCAATCATAATAAAAGTGTACGGTGGAAGTCCTCTAATGGTATTCAAAAGCACCTTTGTTTGCTCGTCCGTCAAAGCATCTTTTTTCTTTGCCTGTTTTCCCCCTTTCGCTGAGATACCCACACAAGGATTATAGTCAAGCAGTTGGTTACGCTCTGCCGAGTAAAAAACGCACTTCATAAGCATATTCACCGTATTGTATAATCCCGCCGATTTTGACATTAGCGGAATCAGCGCCAATCGAATATCATCTGCGGTCACATCCGACAGATACATTTTTCCTAAAGGCTTGACTATGTAGTTGTTCATGTGTGTAGTATAGCCCCTTAAGGTAGCTGGAGAAATCTTTGCCGATTGCATTAACAGCCATTTTTCGCAATATTCCTCAACGGTTGGATGTTTTCTTCGATAAAGTATTTCCTCTACCTGACGTCGGGCATCCAGTTCTTTTTGATACAGTTCCTCACAGGTAAGCGCGTATAGACTTACCTGTTTACCATCGGCATCCAGAATTCGTGTCCTGTAATATTCAGTTCCTTTGAGTGTAATTGTTCCATACTGAGGAATACGCCCCTTTTTCTTTGCCATAATATTATTTCCCTTTCTATTTATAATGTAGCTAAATGCTCATATTCCTTTTATCAAAAGTTCTCGATCTTCTCAAAGGTGCGATCTATGGAAACGCAAAGGGCGAGGAATCCTCCTCGCCCTTATCTCGCTTTCTATTCTATTGTTCTGCCCCGGCATCCCATTGGGCAAATGCACCGCTCAAAACTCCTGCCAGTTCGTCCGGCCGGTTGTATTTTACTTTTGCATAAATGTCCAATGTGATTTTACTGCTCTCATGACCGGCCAGATACTGGACTGTTTTCGGGTCAACCGAAGAATGAATCAGATTTGTGATGTAGGTATGCCGGAGCATATGGGGTGTAACATCGAAATCCAGGCTGTAAACTACATGACCGTTGTTTCGAGCCTTTTCCCCTAACTTGGGATAAAGCATATAATTCACATATTTCCCATCCACAAGTTTGCGAGCCTTCCGAGGTTTAGCAGTTCGCGTAACAATATACTGCCACAGTCGTTTGAATTGTGTGTAGGACAGTGGATCACCGTCCCGATTGGCAACGACATAGTTTGAGGTCGATTTTTTCTTCGCCTCTTTCAAACACTCGGCCAGACAATCAGGGAGAGGGATATTTCTCTCCGCCGCTTTTGTCTTTAGCTCTGTAAGGATGACCGGCCTATTATGTTCTGTGTGCCATGCCCTTCGTACCGTCAAATACGGAGCATCCGTATCCAGATATACGGAATCCCATTGCAGTGCCAAGATTTCTTCCCGACGCAGCCCAGCATATAGGCCAATCATCACGAACACATAGGGCGGCAACCCGCGAATGGCATCCAAAAGTCGTTCGACCTGTTCATCTGTCAACGCTTGTTTTTCCTCTTGTGGAACGCCACCACCCTTTGCATTGAGGTATATCGTCGGGTTCGTGTCAATGACGTGGCTTTCCTTTGCTGCGCGAAAGATAGACTTATAAAGAATTACTACGGACTTGTAAACCGATGCGGATTTCTTGGAAACAGGAACAAGGGCAAGCTGGATGTCATCCAATGTTACCTCAGCCATTCTCTTTTCTCCCAACTCCCCAATAATGTGCCGCCGCACTTTGGAAGTATAGTCGATCAATGTGGTAGCACGAATATGAACAGACTGCATCAGCAGCCACTTTTCACAATACTCGGCAACCGTAGGGGATTTACGCCGGAATGTAGTGTTGTCAATCTGCTCCAATGCTGCCATTTCCTTATCGTAAAGTTCCTCGCGGGTCTTTCCATAAAGGCTTATATACTTTCCATCTGCCCCCTCAACATCCGTCCGATAATATTCATATCCGTTCACTTGAACTTTTCTATATCTGGGAATTCGTTTTCTTTTTACAGCCATTTTATCCACCTCCGAAAAATAGTACCAGTGCTGTATTTTCGTTTTATCAGAACTGATCTAATTCCTCAAAGGTGCGATTTGCTTCCTCGCACATTGCGATAGGTTTCCTTCTTTTCCACCGGTTTTGCCCGATGGGTGCATTTTGAAATATATTCCTGGAGTCCGGCAGATGTAAAGTAGACACAGCCATTCGGTACATATTGAATATAAGAAATCAAGCCGCTGTTTCGGGCTTCATCCAAAGTGGCAAGGCTGATTCCTAAAAGTTTTGCCGCCTCCTTACGGGTAATCAGTTTTTCCATATTCAATTTCACCTCCTCGCCGGTTTCTTGACCACCTCGTAGTCGTAACCAATATTTTGTCCGCAATAGGTACAGATGTCCCTTTGCACTTGCTTCGGATTGACGCGCCGTAAATAATAAGAGCCTGTACCGTAAAAATTGTTGGCACAGGCAGGGCAGAGGCACATGATTAAATTCTTAGGTACTTCTTCAATCAGCCCCACACTAACTGCCAGAGCGCGATTGATTCGCCGGATATGATATTCGTCCAGTCTGCCGATGTAGTTCCCCAAACGTCGCTTGTCAATGGTACGAAGCTGCTCCAGAAGGACAAGAGAAGGAAGTTCCAGACCGTTTTCTGCCTTAAGCAGATAGTGTGTGGGCAGCTTGGCTTTTGCATCCACCTTGCTGGAGATTGCCGCCACAATGACGGTGGTGCTGTATTTGTTTCCGGTGTTGTTCTGGATAATCAGAACCGGGCGATAACCTTCCTGCTCAGAACCGACTCCCCGGCCTAAATCGGCATAGTACATATCGCCGCGCAAGTATGTTCTATTCATGTTGTATGACCTCCCTTTGAAATTTAGGCGGTCTTTGCCGCCTATGTAGAGGCCGGACAACAGGGCAGAAGGAAGGCCGGGGAAACATAAATATTCCTCTTGTTTCTCTGCCTGCTCTGCTGCACGGCCATATTTCAAAGCAATCCAATTTGTCCTCGACACCCCGGACTGCTGTGGGAAGTCATCAAACGGCTGGCAGCTCACCAGCTCCACGGGGAATCTCACCCCTCGCGTGGTTCTCACGCAACCGCCCCCATTGCCTGCGACGGATCACGGCGGCAGGGCCGCTTCAACGCTCGGACGTTAGGCTGGACGGGAGTATCATTGTCCCCGCTTCCGATCATGGCCGATACCGGGAGCCACCCGGTACTGACAGCCGACTGTTTCTCGCTCCCTGCCAGACAGAACAAGCCAAAGACCTTCATACGTTCTTTTCGGTGGTGTCTTGCTGTTCCTGCCTGGCAGATTCTCGCGCAGCCGCTGTCCGGGCTTTGGCTTTCGCCAAAGAAGCGGGAATGTGCTTGATGAATGGGTATGCGGTTTTCAAGGTGCGGTGAGAGGTCATAAAAAAACCTCTCACCCTTTTTGCCGTTGGGTGAGAGGTTTGCACAACATTATTCCAAAAGTTTTTTCAGTTTTTTGAGAATCCTGGTTTTCCGAACATGGATGGCATTGCGATACACACCCAGTTCTTCAGCATACTGCCGCTCTGTCTTTTCCTCAAAGAACAATGCCTGAATCAAAGCCTGCTCCTCCGGGGTCAGCATTGCCAGGGCAGTATGTAGCTTGTCCACCTCCAGCTTGTGAAGCACCGTGTTCTCCACACTCTCCTCGTGGGGGAACTGCTGGGCATTTTCATCCATCAGCCGGTCTAAAGAATCTTCGCGGCTGGGGATGACTCGTACCACCTGGCCCTCCTTTCCGAGAACAAACCGTTCGGTTTTCAAATCGCTCTCAAAGTAACGCATCTTTCTGTCGCCTTGCGTATAGGCCATATACACTTCATCCGTGACCTCAACATATTGGCCGCGAATCCATATTCTTTTTTTACCAGCTTCCACGCTGTTTACCTCCAATCAGTCTGAATTTTGAGAAATTCAGACTGATTGGGGGGCCACGGCACCGTGGGAATAAGCTGTGGTGATATACAAAAACGCACCTGCATGGTGGGGCCATTCCCCACACAGCAAGTGCGTTTCTTTTTAGTTCGTATGTATTATGGCATGACAGTTCACCAGGAAGGGTGGACGATCCCGCTACATGGCAGGAAATTTTTTTGGCCGTGTACCATCAGAACGCAATCGGCCTATTTTATCAAATCAAACTCGCTGCTTCTGATTAGCAGCGAAGCGCGGGCATTCCAGCGCATAAAAATATCCCTCCAAACCTAAACGCGGGATGGAAGGATGGACATGACAAAGCCCCCTGCCAATACCTCGTTTTTTTTATTGGCAGGGTATGTTTTCTCTCTGGTTCACTATTTTCCGCACTTTCAGTTCTCTAAAATTTGAACTACTATGCCATTATCAAACTGGCATAGATTATTAAAATAGAAAGAGGGGGTGAACTAAAAGTGCAGAATCAGCATGAAATACTCGGAGAGATCATAAAGAACGCTCGTGCAAAAGCGGACATGACCGTAGAAACCTTGGCTAACAAGGTAGGTGTTACCGAAAGGTTTATATATCGTATAGAAAACGAAGGGAAAAAGCCCAGCTACGAAATCCTTTACAAGCTCATCCGCGAACTGGCTATTGTGCCGGATCAGATTTTCTTCCCTGAAAAGCAGGTACAAGAATCCGAGATGGAAAGCCTTGTCCGTATGTTATATAGTTGCGATGAGCGTTCCATTCAAATAATTAAAGCTACAATAAAAGCCGCATTGGAAAGTCAGTCTAAAGAATAAAAAGGAGCCGATGACTGTGATTACTCACAAGTTCATCGGCTCTGCGTCTTTGCGGCTGGCTCTTTGATGACAGTAATGTGTAAATGTTCTGCTTTGATTAAACATTCATGTTTGCATTTCGGGCAGTAGAGAGGATAATTAACCAAAACTGTGTCCTCTCTTATTTTATCACGGGTTTTACCTCCACAAAGAGGACACAATATCCATTCTGCATCCATATCATCCCCCCTTTACTCTTTGTCCTTTGCGCAGAAAATGTTGATTGCTTCACTGAAGAAAGACGCCAAATTTCCGCTGCTAAACCCATTTATATAATTGGAAAAGCGTTCATCACTGATGTAGAGTTGCCCTAAGTAGAGCAAAATTTGATTATCACATTCATAGAAGGATTCAGAGATATACTGCTGCCACTCTTTTACGATTTGTTGCACTTCTTGACAGGCAGGAGATTGAGCTTGAAATTGAGCTAATTTCTCAAAGGTATCCTTAGACACAGAAAGAAATCTTTCTAACTGATTTCGTTGACCTTTTTCTGGCTGCGACAGAAATGCTGCTTCATATTCTTTGAAACTATGGGTATTACCCCAGCGTTCCAAAACTTCCGACCTATATTTCTCTTTCAGCTCAAGCACTTTTGTATCTGAAAAAGGAGCAAAAGACGGGACGGGATTTCCTTCTATTTCTGTTTTAACAAGGGAGATCAGAGCATCAATACGATCCTTTTGCGCCTGTAAAATATCAAGGTGTCTTTTCAACGCTTCTGTCCGGTCATAATTAGGAGAGCCGAGCAAGCTCTTGATTTCCTTCAATGCAAATCCCACTTCACGAAAAAATAGAATTTCCTGCAACCGGCTCAAATCATCATCAGTATACAAACGATATTTACTGTCTGTAACCATAGTAGGCTTCAAAAGTCCTATTTCATCGTAGTAGTGCAATGTCCGTATTGTGATACCGGTTAGGTCAGCAACTTCATGTACCGTCATCCTCCTATCATTCATCCCAAAAATCCTCCACAGTTTCTAAAATTTCACTTGCAGGCAGCATCGTGGCTTCAATAATGCTTTTTCCTGTCTTTTGCAAGTAGTGTTTAACCAAATGATACCCGCAAGCGTAGCCAGCACAGTAGGGCAATCCAACACAGGGGAAATTTTGCATCGCGGCCATCTCGTCACCATAGAGATAGGCGTTTAGATTCTCAAGCCCTTGAACATTCAGTCCATTGTGAATAATAGGTTTGATGTACTCATTCAGGGTTTGCATATCCGTTTTGGTTACCCAGGGGCCTGCCTTGTCCTCGCCATACAAATGAGTTGCAAAGTTTTCAGCAAGGCCCTCGCTGACCATCATCTCCCCAAGGGTGATACTATTCCGCCACTTAATAAACTGAAAGCGCACATTATGGTTTACTTCGTGGGCCAGCGCAACAGGAAGGCGAGTCAGTGTAAATTCATTGGGGATCAGCCACGCCATGATATACCCCGGAATACCACCATCGCCACAATACCCTTCATTCAAAGAGGTATAGGGGCTCTCGGCGTTTGCCAGTAAAATCGTAAATAGATACTCGCTGACGGGTAGCTCAATCCCATTGTTCAAAAAACATTCCAAGGATTTCCGGATGGACTGCTCACAAGATACCCAGAGCCGATCCGATGAAAGGCTCTCAATGTTTGCTTTTTGTGACTGATCTACCTTTGTAGGAGAGATAAGACCCAGCATATCACTTGCCATAATAATGTCATAGCCATTAGGTGTAGCTGCCTTCATGGGGATTTGATAGCAGTCCCACTTGCCTTTAAAAGGCATCATCAGCTCATACCGGTAAATGTCATTTTTCTTTTCGACGGGAGCCTCCATTATTTTTTTGTAGACGGCATCCGAACGTACATAGCTTAATTTCATATAGTCACATTCCTTTCTTGTTTTTTTCAGCATACACCATGACGTAACGTGAGAGTCAAGAGGAATGAACAAATATGAAATAGATGCTTACCTCCCTCGATGTTTGGCTTTCTTTTTTTCCTGCCGCAAAGCAAATAGGCGATCCTTTTCTGCTTCTCGTTGCTCTCGGCTCTTTGTTTTTCTTTCTAACTTACACTGTTCATGTTGGAGTTTAAGGGCTTGCTGTGCTTTAGTACCAATTCCCTTATCTTGCAGTTGACTGTTTATTTCACGCTGCATACGTTTAGGGTTGATTTTCCGTTCTGCAATAACTTCCGCTTGGATAGGTGGACTGAATTTCAGCTTGTGCCAATTCTTCAACAGAAACTCATAAACCTCATAATCCTTTGGTTCTGCACCAAAAGTGATTTTGCACACCTCATACTTACCGTTGCACGATCTCTCATATATGCCAATCCAAAATGGAGCCTCAAATAGAATGGTTAGACTACTTTTAGAATCGGTACTCATTCTTGCAAGAACTGCCCTTCAAAGTGTTTCAGCCATTCAAGGAGAGCATTGTAAAGCAGTTGCTGCTGCTCAAAAATTGTTCTCCCAACCAGAGGAATGTCTGCAAATTCCTGAGCATAGCCCTCGTTTAATTCAGCCGAGGACTGTATGCTCTGGCGCAAAGTCGAAACCAGCTCCATTGCTTCAGCTTTGTCCATCTTGTTCAGATTGGTAATGACCACATTGAAATCAAATAACAGCGGTATCGGGCCAGCGGCATAAAAGGCCATTAGTTCCTTGAAATACACTCTGCCCTTGTCGGTAATTGAATAGATTGCTTTATCTGCAAACTTACCACCTTTTACAATGTCGCTTTGCAGGTAGCCTTTCTCACTCATTTGAAGCACTTTCCGATAGATAGAAGGGACACTTATTTTCGTCCAGCGGGAAAAATGATGGTACTCCACATCTTTTTGAATATCATAAGCACTTTGGGGCTTCTCCAGTACAATACCCAGTATGACTAAATCTATTGATGACATAACTACACCTCCAGTTTTACTATTAACAATATTACTATTATTGATAGCAAAAGTCAAGAGGGTGTATTTTAGTGTCCTAATTTGGAGCCTTCCTGTTCCGAAAGTCATTGCTGATCTAAAATCCTGGAAAGTTGATTGAAAAACACCGGACGCATGGACAACACATAAATGCGTCCGGTGTATCTTTATATAATCTTATATGCTGTTTTGGATTGATTTCTTGCGGTTTCAAACAGGCTTATTCGTTTGAGTTAGTGGGAATAGTTTGCTTTTCGGTCATAGATAGTTCCTTATGAAGATGTACGGCCATAAAAACAGTTATTACTACGGAAATCACATCAGCGATGGGTTGAGCATACAAAATTCCATTCATTCCCCATATCATAGGCAGCAACAAAATAACAGGAACAAAGCAGATGCCTTGTCTGCACGCCCCCAAAAAGAAGCCTGCCGCACCTTTGCCCAGTGCAAGAAACAGAGAGGAATATACCGTGTAGAAGCCAAAAAGAATGAATGTGATCCCGTTTGCAAACAGCGATTTTTGACCAGCTAAAATCATTTGAGTATCTCCATCGGTAAATTGAGAGATAATCTGTGTGGAGAAAATGGCCATCGCCAAGCCTACGACTAAGCAGAAACTTGTAGACCAAATGATCGAGGTTTTGATTGCTTCGCGCAGGCGGTCAAACTTCTTTGCCCCATAGCTGAATCCAGCAATAGGCTGGAATCCTTTCAGAAAGCCAAAGACAACCAGCGTCCCCATAGAAGTAATTCGTGTAACTGCCCCCATGCCTGCAATGACCGAATCGCCATAATCGCTGGCTGCACGGTTAATCAGTGTAATGGAAAGACTTGTAAGCAACTGAAACACCAAAGTAGGTACACCGATTTTCAAGATTTCCGCCATCATTTGCCCAGATGGAGAAAAGGCTTTTACGCTGAAAGAAAATGCACTTTTTTTTCGCAGAATGTATGTAAGATAAACAAGTGTAGATACCATCTGCGAAATTGCGGTGGCGATTGCTGCACCGGCAACTCCCATGTTGAAAGTGTAAATAAAAAGAGGGTCTAATCCGATATTCAACACAGCTCCCAGCAGTAACGCACACATAGTTGTCTTTGCCGCACCCTCGCTGCTTACAATGTTGTTCATGGTCACGTTAAACACGTTGAAAACACAGGACAGTATATAAATTCTTGAGTACGTCAGGGCATACGGCATGATGGTTTCTGTCGCGCCTAACATGGTCAAAATTGGTTTAAGGAAGATTGTAGAGAAAAGGATGATAATAGCGCCGATCAGAAGGCTGCTATACAGGGCTGTACTTGCCACTTTATTGGCAGTATCCTTATCGCCACGTCCCAGAAGTCTTGACAGATAGGATGCTGCACCGTTGCCGAACATTAGTCCCAATCCAACTACGACTTGCCCCAACGGAAAAACGATGGAAATAGCTCCCATTTGACTTCTGCCCAGTCCGCCCACAAAATAGGCATCCACCAGATTATATAGGGCATTGATTAACATCCCAATCATAATCGGTACGCCAAGTGCCATCAGAGCTTTTGGGATGGGCGCACTTCCCAAAAGTTCAAGTTTTTTGTTACGTTCACTCATTGTAATACTCCTTTCGCTCTCGTGAGTGTAATTTACAGTAGTATAAATTATAGCATACTGCCGCATGAATCATACTACTATAATTTATAGTATATGTCAAGGGAAGTGCGGGGATTTGCCTTGACAAGGAGTATAAAATCTAATACTATAATTTATAGTGAATTTGACAGTATTCTTTCATGCATAGAACAAGCGAAAGGTCGTGATCCACATGGCTACCATAGATTTGATCGTGTTGGGAATGTTAAAAAAGGAGCCAATGAGTGCCTACGATATTCAAAAGTTGGTAGAATATAGAAACATATCAAAATGGGTAAAAATCAGCACCCCATCCATTTATAAAAAGGCCATTCAGTTGGAAGAAAAAGGGCTAATCCGAAGTGAAATCGTAAAGGAAGGAAAGATGCCAGAAAAAGCGATTTACTCCTTGACAGAAGCTGGAGAAGCAGAATTTGAACGGCTCATGTTTGAGATTTCTGCAAAACCCATTAACATTTTTTTGGACTTCAATGCTGTTATTGTGAATTTAGATTCCTTACCGCCTGAAAAACAAAAATCGTGTATAGCAGAGATTGAGGAAAATGTTGGTATCCTGAAATCCTATCTGGAAGATAATATACGGGAAAAAGAAAACGAACCCAGCATTCCGGCAACAGGTATGGCTGTTTTGCGGCAGCAGTATGTATTGGCAGAAGCAATCCAAGAATGGGTTACTTCTTTGAAAAGTAATTAACCAAAAAGTAAAGAGGCGTATTCAAACACACTTCTTGATATGCAGATATGGACGTATGTACCCAGCCGGTTTCACGGCTGGGTCTTTTCTTTTCGATCAGTTAATATGCCGGGGTTCCATACCCATAAATTTCATAGTAACCGACCGGATAACTGTTTTGACGGCAACTATCACCGGAGTTGCCTTCGATGGTGTAGATGCGTCCATTCTCCACCTTCTCCACAATGCCAACATGATCGGAAGAACCATCCTGGCCGCCATCATCCCAATCGAAAAAGATGATGTCGCCGGGGCGCGGTTCATAGCTGTTGTCCTGCCACAGTCCCCGCTCCTGGAACCACGGCACACCCTGAGATGCGCAGGCTGCAAACTTCGGAATGACGCCAGCTTCAATATAGCCGCACTCATTGGCACACCAGCTAACAAAGCAGGCGCACCACTCCACTCGGCTGTCAAAACCATACCAGCTCCAATATGGCTCGCCGCCGACATTCCCCACCTGGGAGAGTGCCACGGTGACGATCTCGCCGTCGCCTCCGCTGATGCCGTAGAGGACTTGTGACCAGAGGGGATTGTTTTCATCGGACAGTAGCTCCGCCATCTGTTCCCGCTGATCCTCATTGAAGCCGAACTGATCGGCCATCTCCTCGGCAGTTTTGTGGCTGACGGTGATATAGAGGTAGGTCTGCGTAACTGTGGTTTCTGTTTCCACGATATTACCATTGCCGTCATCCGAGGTTTCAATCACCGTTTCGGTTTTGGTGTCGGTGCTGGATGAAATCTCGTTCATCTGCCAGAAGATGTCCTTGAGAAGCTGTTTCTTGGTATCATCCATTGTAGCGACTTCCTGGGCTGCATCTGGGTCAGTGGTGGTCTTGACGGCATAAACAGCCAGAACATCCTTCCACACTGCGCGGGAGCCGGACATCTCCAGAACGTCATAGCTGTGGGATGCCTTGATCTCGTCCAGCCTGTCCTGATAGTCCGTGTTGATTTCCTGCACAGCGGTCTGCATTGTCTGCCCGGTGCCGGAGTCCTCACCGGAGAAGAAAATACCAAAGCAAGAACCGATTATCATACCGATCAGACAAATCACGATAACCACCAGTACCGCAATCCATCCCCCGGCTGCGATGGCCGCAATCAATGCCTTTGTCGCCGCAATGATGGCCTTCACCGCTGCGGCGGTGGCTTTGGCCGCCACCTTGATGGCGTGAGCTGTGGCAATGGCTGCTGCACGAGCGGCATGGGCCGCAACTCTGGCGGCTCTGGCGGTGACAATAGCGGTCTGCTTGGCCGCCTTTGCCGCTTGCTGGCTGGTTTTGATACTGGCCTTTGCGGTGGTTTCCGCTGTCTTGATGGATTTAGTGGTGGTTTTCACCGTGCCTCTGGCAGCGGATGAGGTCTGTTTAATGGTCTTTCGGCTCCTGTCCACCGTCTTGATGCCTTTCTGTCCACGATCCAGTGTCTTAATGGCACTGTGCTCCTGCCGGACGGCTTTAGCCGGTTCAGAAACCGTGTCCGCTGCCTGCCGTCCACTCCAACGGGCAGGCTGCCCGGTTTGCTGTGTCGCCCGTTTCTCCGCTTGTTTTTTGGGCTGTTCAGCCGCGGCTTTCCGCTTTTGGATATTTTCCTTGACCTTAGAGATATTCTCTTTGGTGGTCTGTACTCCCTTACGGCCTTGCTTATCAAATTGGTGGACAGCTTCATGGCTCACACTATCCACACCGGATGAAAAACGATCAGAAGCATATTCGGCGGGAGAGCTTTCCTCTGCATACATCCCATGTTCCGCTTTGTCTTTGGTACGGATATATGCCTGCTTCATTCGCTCGGCGGCCACGGCGCTTTTGTCCAGCGCCTTCACATCTTTAACGGTGGTCTTTGTTTTAATGCCCTTGCTCATGGGCCTCACCTCCTTTCCGGAGCAGGGCAGCCCTTATTCCTCCAGCAGCTTTGCTACCACAACCATCCGCCCGTTTGTTTGGGAATACTCGCAGGTGGAAAGGGTGATGAGCTTATCGCCGTATTCAGCGGTTACGCCGGTGTCATAGAGCGCCAATTCTTTGCACTCCGCGATATACTCGTCAAACTGCTCGCCACTCTCCGCCCGGACAAAATGGTAATACTTAAACCCTTCCTCTGAGTACGCTACTGTCTTAAATGCGGCAATCACTTCATACTCTCCGAAGCTCTCCAACGTATCAAAGTGGATGATCTTATGCTCCTGATAGAAGTCCTCGCTCTCGTATTTGCAAAGGTCAGAGAACATCGAGCCGTTGTTCATGTGGTGGCCATACAGAACCAGGTTATCGGAAATACCAATGTCGCAGTTTTCTTGCACATAGGGAACGCCGTAGCTGCTGTACGATTTATCAAAGGCGTGCTTCAGATAAAAGTCGGGGTTGTCTTTGGTCTGCATAACGGGATAGTCAATCTGGGTGCCGGGGATAGAAACCCAGCCCACCAAATCGCTGTTTTGGGCATACACATCGGCATACTTGTCAAAGGCCGTCACTTCCTCCTGCACCGGCTCTTGTTCGTTTTCCAGCTCCAGGGCAGGCAACTCCGGCTCTTCTTTTACCAGCTCGGCCACTTCTTCAAAGGCTTCGGCACTCTGCTTCTGGTCGAGATATTCTCGGCAGAGCATAAAGCCGGAGAAAAGGAAAAGGGCGGCACAAAAGGCCGCCCCAGCAATCATCACTTTGGTTTTCATTTCTTTTTTCATGTTTTGCCCCCCTGTACTTATCGTGCCTTATCCTTGCCGGGGTCTGCCCGATGCTGACCAGACGGGGTCGCTTTCAGGGCGGTCAACTCGGTCTTGACAGAAGATTTTTCTCTACCAGCCTTTTCAGCCAGTCGGCCCGCACCACGCTCCATCTCGGAAAACACCTTGCCACAGGACGAGAGGAAGCCCCTCAGCTTGGCAAGTACCCCTTTGTCGGCATCCAGGTCTTTGACCTGTTGCGCTTCTTTTCCTGCAAGGGCGCGTCCAGCACTTTTCAGATGACCACCTGCCTGATGCAGTTCTTCTCGGATCACATCCATCCGTCCGGCACACTTCTCCATTGCTTGGCTGGCATGGGAGAAGCCATGCTCCATTCGGGTGAGAACTGCGGGAATCCGCAAAGTCTGCACTGCATGACGCAGCGCCGCGCGACCTTTCTCGTGAAAGGTCTGCACCATGCGTCCGGCAGCGGAAATGGTATTGTTCTTGGCGGTGGACACCATGCTGCTGACCTGATGCACTTTGTTTTCCGCCTCGTTCATCAGGAAGGTACATCTGGCCTGGATGCTTCTGTCGTGAAGCCGGTCAACCTCCTTCCGCATGGCGGTCATTTCATCCACCATCCGGGATAGCTTATCCTCCATGCCGTCAATATAACTCACCAGCGCCTGCACCTCGTCCTTCTGCTGGTGAAGCCCGTTCTGCTCCAGAACGGTAAAGAGTTCAATGATCTGCGGATGTTCCCGCAGGGCAATAGCCGGTTCAGCCATGTTAGATACCTCCAATCAAATCTTTATCGTGCCGGTTCCGCCTGCTTTTTGACAGGCAGAAGTTCACGGCAGTATTCGGGGTAACGGATTTTGATACCCTCCATGAAGTAGGGTGCAAACTCGCAGCAAAACAAGTCCTCCGGGGAAAAAGCGTTGCTCTGTTCCGGTTCGGTATAACCATTCCAGAGGTTAAAGGCCAGACGGCACACCCTGACGGTGCCGCTGGTCTGCCAGCCGCCGTGCATCCCATCCGGTTCGATACAGTCCTCCTTGAAATTGAACATCTGCTGGATATTAGCACGTGTTTCCGGGGCAATCCCCATCACATAGAAAAAGGAACGGTGATAGCTGTCATTGTGCCGGGACTTGGAAATCATGGACAAAAAGAAGTCCCTGTGTTCCTCGGATGCAAAACGGATATTCTGTGCGCCCATCACATTGCCTCCTTTTCACCACCGAACACACCCTCGCCGGGTTTGGTGGTCATCAGTTCATAGAGCTTGGTGTCGCGGGGGAACCGGTTGATAAACGGAACCAGGGCGCTACCATACCGAATCAGGCCGCAGCCTGCGTCTGCATTGGTGACATAGCTCATCTGCTCTTTGGAGATATTGAGGAGCTTTGCCAGCTTTTCACGGTCAGAGGCCGCCTGATTGAGCATGACGATAAACTCAGAGTTGGAGAGCATGGTGCTGGCCTGCACTGAGTCCAACAGGTACTCCACGTTCTGAGTGATGGCGGTGGGATATGCGCCGCGCTTACGGAACTGACGCCATGCGGAGTTGAAGAACACACCGCTTTGCTCGTTCTCAAACACCACATGGAACTCGTCAAGGAACACATGGGTGCGCTTGCCTCGTTTCCAGTTGAGGGTAACGCGGTTGAGGATGGTGTCGGTAATGACCAGCAGGCCAGTGGGCTTTAATTGCTGCCCCAGACCGCGAATATCGAACACCACCACGCGCTTATCCAAATCGACGGTGCTTTCCCGTCCGAAGATGTCCAGAGAACCGGTGGTGAACAGCTCCAGAGAAAGGGCAATATCCTTTGCCTTTTCCTCTGGCTGTTCCAGCAGCTTTTCGCGCAGATCGCAGAGTGTGGCAATCCTGCCGGTACGCTCTGCGTCCTGATATACCAGGGCGGTACAGCGGTCAATGATGGACTTATGCTGCGGCCCCACGCCGGTCTTGTCGATCTGCTCGATGAGGGACATGATGAACTGAGATTTTTCTACGATGGGATTCTGCTCACCATAGCCCTCTACCATATACATGGCGTTCAGACGGTCTTTGCCACCCGCAGCCATGTGAATCACGGAAGCCATGTCCCGGCCCAGCGCCTGACACAGCGCACCAAATTCATTTTCGGGATCGCAAATCAGAATATCGTCGTTGGCATAGTCCGGGTGCAGCATCAAAAAGGCAATCAGCTCTTTGGCGCTGAAGGATTTACCGGCTCCCGGTACGCCCAGCAGGAAAGCCGACTGATTCAAAAGGTTTGCCTTGTTGCACATGATGAGATTGTGGGAAATGGCGTTCTCTCCGAAGTAGATGCCGCCCTTGTCCTGAATCTCCTGCACTTTGAAGGGAATGAACACCGCAAGGCTCTCGGTGGTAAGGGTGCGGAACGCATTGATTTTGCGCGCCCCAATGGGCAGCGCGGTGTTCAGGCCGTCGAGCTGCTGGAACTTCAATGTGGCAAGCTGGCACATATGCTTGCGGGCAACGGAAAGAACCGCCTCAGTATCGCTGTCAAGCTGTTCTTTGGTGTCGGCGGTGATGGCCAGCGTGATGACGGCGAACATCATCCTCTGATCGCGGGTGGTGAGATCGTCCAGAAACTCCTTGCTCTCCTTGCGCTGCAATTCCATGTCATACGGCACCACCGCAGAGAAGTTGTTGTTGGCGTTCTGGCGACGCTGCCAGTTGGTGATGTTGGTTTCCACACCCAGCAGCCGGTTTTCCACCTCGCGGACGGCCTCATCGGTGGGAACCGGCACAACGTCGATGGAGAGCATCATGTTCCGGTTGAAGTCCGTCAGCTCCGTCACCATATTGTCCTTGATATAGCTGGCGTAATCCTTGAGGAACAGGACGCGGCAGTATTTTTCGCCCAGCTTCAGATAGTCGCTGTTCTTCTCGATCCCGTCCGGGCAGATATAATCGCGGAAGTCATGGCCGCGCTTCATCATCTCGCGGGCATTGAAACGGAACTCAGCCTCCTCGCCCTGACGGTAGAAATCGTGCAGGATACGCAGACGCTCGGTGGCGTCCAGCTCAACACATTTGGAACCCAGCGCCGCAAAGTGAGAAACAAGGTCAGCCCCCACACGGGCAAAGTAGGCACGGGCTTCTTCAATGTCCTTTTTCACCACGGAAATGGTGATATACTTCTCCTGCGTGATTCCGTTTGCACCGGTGGCCTTATCCAGCAGCATTTGATTGTACTCCCGGCGATACTCATCACGGAAATCCCCCTGCATGGGCATGAGGATGGACTGCTCAAAGTTGGCCTTGTTCATACGGCGGTTGTTGATGGTGATCTTCGTCACCGCACCGGAATCCAGAGAGTTCAGCAGCTCCGAATAGGTCAGGAACATGGATTCCTTGTCCTCTCGGCTGGCTACAAGGTAATTGATGTCGGTGAACTTATAGGTCTTGGTGAATTTCGTCCCCACAAGAAAAATGCCGTCCGGCCAGATACGGCGGACGGGAATCACATCCTGCACCTTGCGCGGGACGTTGTATCGTTCCTTCTCCTGTTTGGCCATTGTTTTGATGGTTTTAATCATGTTTTTCCTCCTTCCGTTTGCTCAGATATTTCGGTTGTTTTTTGCGCTTTCTGCCGGAGCTACCACTCTGCAATTCATCGATAGTTCCTTTGAGGGCCGCATAGTAATAGTTGCTGTCCTCGAACTTAAGTTCTTTTGGTTCCAACATCTCCGAGCGCAGCCATGCCCAGATGAACTGCTCCGCTGTCATGCCATGATAAGTGATGAACCCCAGCAGGGCAAAGGGGGCCGCGCCCAAAATGCACATCCAGGAAAGGGTTTCCACACCGAAGTAGGGACGCAGGATAAAGTAAAGGCCCACGGCTACACCGCAGGCCAGTACCGAAAAGATGAACTGCCGCATGGACAGCCCAAAAAACATACTCTCCGTGTAATTACGGATTTCTCGATTGATCTTAACTTCCAAAATATCTTCCTCCTTTACAGGCCCATCATCTCGCGCACCACGCGGTCTGCCATCTTGACCGCACCCACGAGGACGAGCATATTAAACAGCAACTCCCCGACGTAACTCCACACCTGTGTGACAGCTGCCGCATTGGGGTCAACGGCTGGTGGAGATGCAGCGAACAGGGAGAAGATAATGCAGGCCAGCACAATGATGGCACCCTCCAGACAAACCGCCGCATAGCTTTTGATAAAGCTCTTGCCCACGTTCTGGCTCGGTTCTCCGGCGAAGGTGGACAAAGGCACCGGCGCGATGGCGGTGTAAAGGTAGAGCTTAAAAAATCGCCCGTAGACGGTCATAATCATCACGAAGGAAAGTACGGTGATGAAAAGCCCGCCGATGAGCGTTACCGCCCAGAGGGGGATGCTCTCAAAGAAACCGCAGCTTTCTACTGCGTCAATGATCTCCTGCGGCAAAACCGTCTGTTGGGCGGAGCCGAAGCCGGAAGCATTCATAATAGTGCTGACCAGCCCCTGTGCGATGTTAAACAGGGCCATCATCAATTCCAGTCCATAGGTGACAACGCCTTTGGCAATGGCAAACCGGATGAACAGCTTGAGCGCGTGTTCCGGCTTTTTGACCTCTGTGAAGTTCCATTAGAGAACACAAAGCAAATACCCTCATATCCAAAGATACAAGGGTATGCTTAACGGTCATGCGTTTAGGTATTTCTTCATCTCCGCCTTTATCTTTTCTCTGGCGGCAGTTACAGCACGACCTACGGATTGTTGGCTGCAATGCTCGATTTTCCCTATCTCTTTATAAGTCATTTCATACTCATAGTGGAGCAGGAAACGCCGCCTTTGCATTTCTGGCAGCTTGCTGATAATCCTCTGGAGCAGTTCTGCCCGTTCTTCCTCAAGAATAACCTCCTCAATGCTTTTAGGCTGTCTTACCGCCCGCCAGTTCAGAGTTTCCTCCATAATTTCCGAAAACTCCCTGTGACGGTAATCCCAACCCTCAATTTTCCTTTCGTCAAGTTCCAGTCTCCGAAACGCCATATAGAAGTCATAAGATACGCACAGCTTTTGGATTTTTCCCTGCCCGTCACGAAAACTGATATGATAGCTTGTTCCTGCCTCTGTCACTACTTCCCGAAGCCAGTATGACCGTTTAGGTATCGCCATTGCCTTGTCCTCCTGCTAAAAAATGGGTGAGAGGGGTTGTCCTCTCACCCAGTAGCCCGCAGGAAACAGCAGGGCTTTAGATACTATAAGAGTTTTCTCAGCTTTTTCCGCAGATGGTCTAACCTCGCATAGACAGCACCCGCCGATAAATCAACCATCGGCGCAATCTCCTTTAGGGAATATCCCTGCATTTTCAGCAGGACAATTTGCAGGGTACGCTTGTCCACCGTAAGCAATGCACGGTATAGGTTTTCGTCCTCGATTTCATTCAGCATATCCCAGACTGTATTGACCTCCATGGGCGGCTCCTGCATGGCAGTTTCCGCTATGTATTCCCCAACATCATTCAGGCGTGTGTAAAACCGTCTGTCAGAATTAAATTCTTCTCTATCAAAAGTGCGAATTTCCTCAATCGTTTCTTCATCAACTCCGCACTCCCGTAAAATCTTTTCTTCTTTTCCTTTCCAGAGCCGCCATCTGCGCTCTGCCTTTCCGTGGTTGTATGCCACTGTTCTTTACCTCCAATCTGAATTTTTTTGAAAATCCAGATTGGCAGGCGGTGAGCGACACCCAACGCCAGAAGCGGGCTTATCCTGTCTCTTGACAAAAAGCGACAAAAGAAAAACCGCAAAGGCTGTCAGACCATTGCGGCTATGAGAAGTAAAAGCTCTTTTATGTAGATATTTGTCCTCTGCTTTTAGTGCATAAAAGAGCCATATCAAAACAAGGAATTTTTTAACAGATTATCCTCGTTTCTGTCTGGTAGTATGTAGAACGCCGCACGGATCAGCGGCAGGATAGAAAGTGAAGAAAGACGCAAAAAATCCCTCCAAACTCAAAACGGGTTTAGAGGGAGCATTAGGGCATAACAATACAGTCCGTCAAAACTCCGTTTTTTTATATGGCGGACTGGGCGGACTGATAAACACTATCCGAAAAAGAAAGAGCCGATGATCTGTGAAATATCTCACAAGTTCATCGGCTCTGCGTCTGTGCGTCTGGCTCTTTGATGACAGTTATATGTAATTTTTTCGCATTGATTAAAGTTTCTCGTTTGCATTTCGGGCAATAAAGAGGATAATGCACCAAAACAGTATCCTTCCGTATTTTGTCACGAGTTTTATTTCCACAAACAGGGCAACATACCCATTCAGAATTTATTTTTTCCATATTGTCCCCTCACTATTTCCACGGTTTACCGCCATCGAGCCAACCTTGCTCCGCCCAATACTTTCCATCAAGGTGTTCGGGGTCGGATTTATGTATGGATTTCTGTATCATACGGCAGAAGAAAAACTTAATTTTCGTAATCAAATTCGTGTGTGCGGATTTTGTGTAATCCATATGTGCAAACTTCTTGGATAGTTTTTGAACTTTTCCTGTGAGTTTAGCTTGTTTCTTTTTAGAAAGTTTTTCCCAAACAATATCGCTCATCAACGCCCCAGTAAATATCCCGATCTCGGAAATCCCCCACCAAGATAAACTGTGCTTTATATCTTTCGCTGCAGATTTTGCTCCGCTACCCAAGCACTGTGTTATGATGACTGCCCGCTTCCCAAACATTTCAGGAGCAGGGCGGTGTGGCATCCATCGGTAAGCAAAATGGTCAAGCAATGCTTTCATTGCTCCCGTAACATGAAACACATATGCAGGAGAAGTCATTACAATCAAATCCGCTTTTAAAAGCGATTCATCCATTTTTCTAATGTATTCAGCGTCCTTGCAAGTTTTTTCGCCCTTTAATGTGCAGTTCAAGCAACCAACACAGAAGTTTGGACAATCTTTTGGAAGATAATATTCTGTAATATTCGCTTCATCCCTAAACTCAGTTAAAAACGTCTCTTTCAAGCGGTAGGTAACACCGTGTTTCTCTGTTCCGTTTATCACTGTGATATTCAATCTTTATACCTCCAAAACGTCGTGTAAAACTTGTGTATGAAAGTTCTTGCGGTTTTCTTTCTGTCTAAGGTCAATCCCCAATATTTGTGATATGATTTCATATCGCAGGAACATTTGCTGCATAACGGTAATCAAATACAGTGTTTTTCTCTTTATTGCCGCTTCATCAAGGTCAGGACGGCAGGCGGCAACAATCGGAAGATACGCCTCATAAGTTCTGTAAGTATTGTCACCTTCTTTCGGTGACTGCATGTCGGTAAGAATGGAAATTTTGGAAACAGCATAATGTTCAAACAGAAAATCAAGTGTCATATTGCTGAGATATTCCAACTTTTCAAAGGGGGTAAAACTGTCCGTTTTCTCCCGTATATTCTGAAATCGCTTAACCGTTCCGTTTATCATACGCTCAATACATTGCTCAATAAGTTTCTCTTTATTTCCAAAATGATAATTCACAAGACCTAAGCCAACGCTGGCTCTTTTGCATATTTCACGCACTGTAATTTCATCTAAACGCTCGCCTTTTTCTTCGATAAGTTTAATCGTTTCCTGTATGATTGCTTCTTTATTATCCACGCTACGCCTCCTGCTGAACAATGTTCAAAAGCATTATACTGAACATCGTTCAAAAAGTCAAGGGATTACGATAACTGAATAGCGAATGTATTGGTGTCAAAATGCCGTATTCAAGCAGCTTACAGCGAATAGAAAATGACGGATAAGGAATTTATCCCTATCCGCCACAGTTTTACAATTATATGCGTTACATTTTTTAAGTATAAATAATCTCCCTCTCCACAATCTCCCTTGCACACGCCCGTATGTTATTCATTCTCTGCACCCATTCTAAGGCGTTTTCCGCCTTTAGCTGCTCTGTGATACCCTGCGCCTGTTTCATCTGCTCTGTGAGCCTTTCCATGCGCTCCTGCGCCTGCCTGTCGATGTCGGCAAGGTAGGCGTTCAGCCTGCCGCTTGTGAGCAGGGTTATGTAGGCGGCTCTGCGGTATTCTTTCAGATACCGCAAGTGCCGCTGCCCCCATACGCCTATGGGCTGTTCGTTCTCGGCGGGTACTGTGAGGCAGGGAAGAAGATAATCCCCCTGCTGTTCGTAAGCGCCGCCCAACTGTTCAAAGATTGATTTTGTCATTGTCATTTCCTCCATTACCGTATTTTTACCCTTTTCGCCTTTGCATACATGACCTTTATCAGCAGCTCGTCCACACAGTCCGTATATCTGCCCGCCGCAAGCAGCTTATTGCGGAAGTCAATCAGGGCGTGGAGAACAAGCTGCCTTTCTTCCTCGCTAAGATACAAGTGATATTTTCCCATAGCCTTTCCTTTCTTTGAGAGGGCAGGCGTTTTTCCTGCAAGGGTGTTTCAGCACCTTTGCGGAAAATACCCGTTCCCCTATGTAGCCGCCGAAGCGGTAACAGATTTTAATCATCTGTTCTGCCCCGGCATTGGTTTCCGTGCGGTCATAGACCTCAATCCTCTCCACAAGGAGATTGAGATTTTCAGCAGTCAATTCCTGTATCCCCACATACTGCGCCATCAATTCCGCCCACCTGACAGCGTTCTGCTGATTGTCCTTAACCTCCTGCATGGCGGCTTCTAAAGCCTGTATCTGCCCTAAAAGCTGTTCCTGTTCGGTCTGGTACTTATCCATCAGACGGTTAAAATTGTCATGGGAGATACGCCCCGATACACTGTCCTCATACAGACGGTCAAACAGTCTCGTCACTTCCTCATATCGTTTCTTTGCCGCTTTCAGTCTGTCGGTGTTGTTTTTTCCTTTGCTCCCGTCCGCTTTGGCGTTCATCTTCACTGCCAGAGCCACCGCTTTTTCTCTGTCCTCATAGGCAAGGCGGGCGTGGTACTGAATATCCGCAAGCACCGCCTTGTATAAATCCTCATAGAAAATACGGTGGTCTGTGCAGGCTTTGGTGTCGTGGGCGTAAGTGGTACACACATAAATCCTATGCCTTTTCCCCGTCCAGTAGCGCAAACCCAACGCCTTTCCGCAAGTGCCGCACTTCACAAGCCCCGCAAAGGGAGAGACAAAGTTATCGGTGGTATCCCGCCTGCGGCTCAAAATCTTCTCGTTTGCCCCGTCAAACACCTCCTGCGTCACAAGCGGCTCGTGGGTGTTCTCCACAGTAATCCAGTCCTCCTGCGGTACTTTCTTTGAGGCGTTGACCTTGAAGATACTCTCGGTCTTGCACATCACGCAATGCCCCAGATAGAGGGGATTGGAGATGATATTGCGTATGACGGTGTGCGACCACTCATACTTGTTCTCTGGATTTTCAAACCGCTTGGAGTAATCCTTTTCGCCACGGCTGTGCAGCCACCATGACGGGCAGGGTACTTGTTCCTTGCGGAACACAGCAGCGATTTTATGCGCTCCCATGCCTGCGTTGGCAAGTTCAAATATCCGTTTCACAATCCACGCTGTTTCCTCGTCCACCATCAGCTTGTTGTGGTTATCGGGGGATTTGCGGTAGCCGATAGGGTTAAAGGAAGAACGGTACAGCCCTGCCTTTGCCCTCGCTCGTATTGAGGAACGGATTTTACGGGAATTATCCCGGCTGTAAAACTCGTTCATCACATTTTTCAGAGCCGCTATATCGTTGTTCTTGTTGGCGGTGTCCACACCGTCATTGACTGCGATATACCGCACATTCTTCATCGGGAAGTAAATCTCCGTGAAGTGTCCGACCTTCAGATGGTCACGCCCCAGACGGGATAAGTCTTTCGTAATGACCACATCAATCTTTCCCACCTCGATGTCATCGAGCATACGGTTAAAACTCGGACGGTCAAAATTTAATCCGCTGTACCCATCGTCCACATAGATTTCCACCACCAGAAAGCCATGCTCCTTTGCGTACTGCGTCAGCATGGCTTTCTGCGTTTTGATACTCTCGCTGTCGCCCTGCAGCATATCGTCCTTTGATAAGCGGCAGTACAGAGCCGCCCTTAACATTGCCATTCAGCCCGCCTCCTTTGTATCTGTACTGCCCTCATTGTATTGCGGAAGTTTGATTATCTCAAAGGTGCGGGGAGAGGATTTTCCCCTCCGCACCTCGTTTACAAGCAGGGAAATAAATAATTCCCGCATATCTGCGCCGCCCGTATAAGCCGCCTGCACGATGATTTTCGGGCGCACCGCTGTCTTTGCCATAGGCATACCTCCCTTCAAAATCTCACTGCTTTAGTTCCTT
>ERZ809426.654-NODE-654-length-25634-cov-7.445991_pt1 | contig 25634 bp, 27 predicted proteins | sample MGYA00520791_ERZ809426 | MGnify/ENA primary metagenome ERZ809426 (study PRJEB31576, sample SAMEA3212668) | Homo sapiens | biome: human-gut; feature: human gut; material: fecal | place: Sweden | collected 2012 ... | reverse complement strand
GGCTGGCGGCCGCCGCCGCAATGCAGACGATGTGCCCCTGAGCGAAGCGGACGAAGCGCTGCTGGGCGCGCTGTACGCTCTGCGCAAGCGGCTGGCGGCAAAGCAGAAGGTGCCCGCCTACATGATCTTCAACGATGCCACCCTGCGCGAGATGGCCCGGAAAAAGCCGCTCAGCCTTGACGAGCTGCTGAACATCACCGGCGTGGGCGAAAAGAAAGCCGCCCACTATGGCCGCGACTTCCTCCGCGTCATCGAGGAGATGGTGGAGAGCCGGGGCTGAAAAAACGAACAGGCCCACCGGCAGCGCCGGTGGGCCTGAGATGGTTCAGGTTGTTTGGTAGAGCTTCAGGGTCGCATCCACGACCTTGTCCCACTGGAAGCGGTCGCAGATGTAATCCGAGGAGAGCCATTTGAACATCCGGACTGCGTTGGGGTGCTCGATGGCATAGCGCAGCTTGGCTTCCAGATCGTTCACGTCTCCCTTGCGGAAGGTGATCCCCCGGTCATGGATGACGTTGGTGCATTCCTCAATGTCCGACACCAGCACACAGTTGCCGTAGCTCATGGCCTCCAGCAGGGAGAGGGGCATTCCCTCCAGGTCGCTGGGCAGAACGAACAGATAGGCGTTGCTGTACAGCTCATCCCGCAGTGCGCCGTCCACGAAGTCGGTGAAGAGGATGCGGTCATCGCCGACGGCCAGAGCCTTCAGGGTGTTTATATAATCGCCGGAGTCGGACACGCCGCCTGCAATGACCAGCTTTTTGTTGGTCTTGAGCCGCTTGAAGGCTTCGCACAGATGGTGGCAGCCTTTTTCCGGCACCAGACGGCCCAAAAACAGCAGGTAGGAACCGTATTCCAGCCCGAACCGTTTCCGGATGAGCTCCGGCGGGGCATACGCCGGGCGGTTGACGCCGTTGGGGATGTAGTGGGTCTCGCGGTGATAGGTGTCGCGGAAATAGGTCTGGGTGCTGTGGTTGAGCACGATGATCTCGTGTGCGAACCGGGCACCGACCTTCTCGCCGAAGTGGATATACCAGGAGCCGAAGCTGCCCTTCCACTTGTCCCGTGCCCAGTCCAGCCCATGGACCGTCAGGACGACCCGCTTGCCGAACAGCCGGGGCAGCCAGCAGAAAGCGGCCGGGCCTTCGGCGTGGACATGCACGACATCGTAAGGGCCGAGCGCCGCCGCGAGGCTGGCAAAAAAGCTGGATGTAACGGCTGCAAGCCCTTTTTTGTCCAGTGTGGGCACATGGCGGATGCGAATGCCGCGGTATTCGTCCAGCTTTTGCACTTCATATTCTTTTCCGCTGACGTGCTGGCCGGTACGGTTGAAACAGGTGACCTGATGCCCCTTTTCGACCATCCGCGCGGCCAGCTCTTCAACGACGACCTCGATGCCGCCCTCGTGGGAGGGGATGCGCTTGTGGCCGAGCATTGCGATCCGCATGATTGACCATTCCTTTGTCTGTTGTAGAGGAGCATCGGCAAGCCCTGCGATGCTCTGATATATCTTTCATTCTACACAGTTTTGCGGTTCAGGTCAAGAAAAAATAGAGAATCTGCGAAAATTTGCAAAACCATGTCGAAAGGATGAAATTTATGGAATATTCTGGAAGGTTTCCACTGCTTTTGGGAAAATCCAAATTCAGGATGGAAACTTCTGCGTCAATATGCTATGATATAAGGTGCAGAACGATCTTGCTGAACGAATCCTTATTTTATATAGAACGAAAAGGGAAGGATCTTTATGGGAAAGTATTTTGGGACCGATGGCTTCCGCGGCGAAGCCGGGATCACGCTGACCGCCGACCATGCCTACAAGGTGGGTCGCTTCCTCGGCTGGTATTACAACAAGCTCCGCGAGCGCAACGGCAACAATGAGCCTGCCCGCATCGTCATCGGCAAGGACACCCGCCGCAGCTCCTACATGTTTGAGTACAGCCTTTGTGCCGGTCTGACGGCCTCCGGCGCAGACGCCTATCTGCTGCACGTCACCACGACGCCCTCTGTGGCCTACATCGCCCGCGTGGACGACTTCGACTGTGGCATCATGATCTCGGCCAGCCACAACCCGTTCTACGATAACGGCATCAAGCTCATCGACTGCTACGGCGAGAAGATGCCCGAAGAGACCCTGCTGCTGGTCGAGGACTACATCGACGGCAAGCTCCACGTCTTCGATCAGGACTGGCCGGAGCTGCCCTTTGCCCACCGCGAGCACATCGGCTGCACCGTGGACTACGTGGCAGGCCGCAACCGCTACATGGGCTACCTCATCAGCCTGGGCATCTACTCCTTCAAGGGAATCAAGGTCGGCCTGGACTGCGCCAACGGTTCCAGCTGGAACATCGCGAAGTCTGTGTTCGATGCACTGGGTGCCGACACCTATGTCATCAACAACAAGCCGAACGGCCTGAACATCAACAACAATGCCGGTTCCACCCACATCGAGGGCCTGCAGAAGTTTGTGGTCGAGAATCATCTCGATGTCGGCTTTGCCTACGATGGCGACGCGGACCGCTGCCTGTGCGTGGATGAGAAGGGCAATGTCATCACCGGCGACCACATCCTGTACATCTATGGCTGCTACCTGCAGGAACACGGCGAGCTGATGAACAATACCGTCGTCACGACCGTGATGTCCAACTTCGGTCTGTACAAGGCCTTTGACGAAAAGGGCATCGGCTACGCCAAGACCGCCGTCGGTGATAAGTATGTTTACGAGTACATGGCCAAGAACGGCTGCCGCATCGGTGGTGAGCAGAGCGGCCACATCATCTTCAGCCAGTACGCCAGCACCGGCGACGGCATCCTGACCAGCCTGAAGATGATGGAAGTCATGCTGGCCAAAAAGCTGCCCATGAGCAAGCTGGCCGAGCCGCTGACCATCTATCCGCAGGTGCTGGAAAATGTCCGCGTGACCGACAAGAAGGCGGCGCAGGACGATGCTGCTGTGCAGGCCGCCGTCAAGGCGGTCGCTGAGGCACTGGGCGACACCGGCCGCATTCTGGTTCGTGAGTCCGGCACGGAGCCGCTTGTCCGCGTTATGGTGGAAGCCCCCGACCACGATACCTGCCAGAAGTACGTGTCGCAGGTCGTGGAGGTCATCGAGGCGCAAGGGTATGGCGTCTGAACGACGCCTCAAAAAGAGGAAGTGCAATGAAACGAGCAAAACAGATGTTCGCCGTGCTGCTGTGCATCGCAGCACTGTGTGTGCTGGCTCCGGCGGCGCTGGCTGCCCAGCCGCTGGACGAGAGCGAGAACGACGGAAAGGTCATCGTCTATTTTGACACCTGCGGCGGCACCGGCATCCCGGTGGTGGAGCGTACCAATGGCGACGGCAAGCTGTCCAGCCTGCCCACCCCCACCATGGAGGGCTACACCTTCAACGGCTGGTTCACCGACATCGTGGGCGGCAGCGCCATCGTCGCGGGTGAGACTGTGTTCTCCGGCGAAGAGGCCACCGTCTACGCGCAGTGGAGCCCCATCGACCAGGTGCCCACCGAGCCGACGGCTCCGGCAGACACCGTTGCGGGCATTCTGGAGCGCCATAAGGGCACGATTTTGATCGTGGGCGGCATGCTGGTGCTGGTCGCAGTAGGCCTTGCAATGTGAAAGGGACTGGAATGGAACAAAAACTGAAACTGCCCGCCCAGTGCGCAGCGATCCCGCAGGAGGAGCTGGAATCCATCTGCGGCGGTGCCCCCGCCTGGTTCGAAAACACCGTCACCGCAGTCAAAAATACCCTCCGCCCGGCCAAGCCCTATTTCAAGGCCGCCTGGGAGGTGCTCATGGTCACGATGGCCTGCATCAATGAGCTGTATCAGGCATACGGCTATGGCATGATCGTCATTTCTTCTCTGAAAGGCATCAAGAAGTGCCTGAAGGAGTTTGGACAGTAACGGACAAACGATAAGACCCCCTGTGCAGGACGGGATGCTGCACAGGGGGTCTTTGCTGTTTATGGGATGCGATGGGAATGTTTAATCGTCATCGCTGTCGAGCTTCAGCACGGCCGTGAAGGCCTCGCTGGGGAGGGAGACGCTGCCGAGCTGGCGCATCTTCTTTTTGCCTTCCTTCTGCTTTTCGAGCAGCTTCTTCTTGCGGGTGATGTCGCCGCCGTAGCACTTGGCCAGAACGTCCTTGCGCATGGCCTTGACGGTCTCGCGGGCGATGATCTTGCCGCCAATGGCAGCCTGGACCGGGATCTCGAACAGGGTGCGGGGGATGTTGTCCCGCAGCTTTTCGCAGATGCGGCGGCCCTTGCCGTAAGCGTTGTCGCGGAAGACGATCATGGACAAAGCGTCCACGGGGTCGCCGTTCAGCAGGAAGTCCAGCTTCACGAGGTCGCTCTCGCGGTACTCCTTGAACTCATAGTCATAGCTGGCATAGCCGCGGCTGCGGCTCTTGATGGCATCGAAGAAGTCATAGACGATCTCGCCCAGCGGAAGTGCATAGTGCAGGTCCACCCGGACGTCGTCGAGATACTTCATGTCGGCCAGAACGCCGCGCTTCTGCTGGCAGAGGTCCATCAGGCTGCCCACGTATTCGTTGGGGGTGTAGAGGTGGACGTCCACGAACGGCTCCTCCTGCTTGACGATGGTGGACGGGTCCGGATAGCTGGACGGATTGTCGATCATCTCGACCGTGCCGTCGTTCAGGGTCAGGCGGTAGCGGACGCTGGGGGTGGTGGTGATGATGTCGAGGTCGAACTCGCGCTCCAGACGCTCCGTGATGATCTCCATGTGGAGCAGGCCGAGGAAGCCGCAGCGGAAGCCGAAGCCCAGAGCCGCACTGGTCTCCATCTCAAAGGTCAGGGAGGCGTCATTCAGCTGCAGCTTTTCCAGTGCGTCCTTTAAGTCGGGGTACTTGGCACCGTCGGCGGGGTAGATGCCGCAGAAGACCATGGGCTTGACCTGACGGTAGCCGGGCAGGGCTTCGGCAGTGGGGCGGTTGGCCAGCGTGACGGTGTCGCCCACGCGGGTGTCCTGCACGGTCTTGATGCTGGCGGTCAGGTAGCCGACCTCACCGGCCTGCAGCTGGTCGCAGGGGGTCAGGCTGGTCGCGCCCATGTGGCCGACCTCCACCAGCGTGAACTGGGCACCGGTGGCCATCAGGCGGATGGTGTCGCCGGGCTTGACGGTGCCCTCGAAGACGCGGATGTAGACGATGACGCCCTTGTAGCTGTCATAGATGCTGTCAAAGATCAGGGCCTTGAGGGGGGCGTCCGGGTCGCCGGTAGGGGCGGGGATGTCGCTGACCACCCGCTCCAGCACCTGGTCGATGTTCAGGCCGGTCTTGGCCGAGACGCGGGGCGCGTCCAGGCAGGGCAGACCGATGACGTCTTCCACTTCCTGCGCCACCTCGTCCGGGTGGGCGCTGGGCAGGTCGATCTTGTTCAGGATGGGCACCAGCTCCAGATCGTGTTCCAGCGCCATGTAGGTGTTGGCCAGCGTCTGGGCCTCGACGCCCTGGGTAGCGTCCACCACCAGGATCGCGCCTTCGCAGGCGGCCAGGCTGCGGCTGACTTCATAGGCAAAGTCTACGTGGCCCGGCGTGTCGATGAGGTTGAACTCGTACACCTTGCCGTCTTTGGCGGTGTAGTTCATGGTCACGGCGCGGGCCTTGATGGTGATGCCGCGCTCACGCTCGATGTCCATGTTGTCGAGGATCTGGTCCTCCATGGTGCGCTCGTCCACGCTCTTGGTCAGCTCCAGAATGCGGTCCGACAGGGTGGATTTGCCGTGGTCGATGTGTGCGATGATGCAGAAATTGCGGATGTTGTCTCTTGCCATCTGTTCCTCCAACGGAAAATAGTGGGTGTTCGATTGATTATAAGATCCAGTCCTCCACGGCGATGATCCGGCCGTGTTCGAGGTAGACGCGGGGCACCCGGCGGGAGACCCCGCAGAGCACCTCGTAGGAAATCGTATCGGTCTTGCGGGCAATGTCCTCGGCGCTGTCGCTGACGGTGCCGCCCCAGAGGATGGCCTCGTCGCCCTCCTGCACATCGGGCACGGCGGTGACATCCACCATGAGCTGGTCCATGCAGACCCGGCCCAGCACCGGGCAGGGGACGCCGTGGACTTCTACGATGCCCTTGCCGCAGCTCAGCAGGCGGGGATAGCCGTCGGCGTAGCCGGTGCAGAGGGTGGCCACTCTGGTGGGAGTTTCGGCGGTGAAGCGTCGACCATAGCTGGTGGATTGGCCCGGCTGCAGCTCCTTGACCATGCTGACCACGGTCTTGAGCTTCATGACCGGGCGGAACTTCCCGAAGCGGACTTCGTCGCTGGGGTCGAAGCCGTACAAAATGATGCCGGGGCGGGCCATGCAGGGCACGGAGACCGCGCTGCTGGGCCAGTCGGGATGGAGCATGACCCCGGCGGAGTTGTCGCAGTGGACGAGCGGCGGCTCCTGCCCGGCGGCCTTTAAGGCGCGGTAGGCGCGGAGAAAGAGCTGGTACTGCTCCTCGGTGTAGGCGACGTTTTCGGAATCGGTGTCGTCGGCCACGGCGAAGTGCTGGAACAGGCCGGTCATCCGCAGGCCGGGCAGGGTGCAGACCTCCAGCATCTCGGCGATGGCCCGGTCAAAATCGGTGCGCAGGGCAAAGCCGATGCGGCCCATGCCGGTGTCGGCCTTGAGGTGGATGTCCACGATCCCGCCCGCCCGTTCGGCGGCAGCGCTCAGGGCCCTGGCCTGCGGCAGCGAGTAGCAGGCGGCGGTGATGTGCTTCTCGATGAGGGCGGAGGTGTACTCCGGCTCCACATGGCCCAGAATGAGGATGGGCAGCGTCCGCCCGGCATTGCGCAGCTGCAAGGCCTCGGTCAGGCAGCTGACGGCCAGCCAGGCCGCGCCCTCCTCGGCGAAGACGCGGGAGCACTGGACGGCCCCATGGCCGTAGCTGTCGGCCTTGACGACGGCACAGAGCGGCAGGCTGCCCGCCCGCTCCTTCACGGCCCGGAAGTTGGACCGCAGGGCGTCGAGGTCGATCTCGGCCCAGACATGTTTTTCAAAGGTGGTTGTCGGCATGGAAGATCCCTTCCTTTTCTGTGAGCGGCCCTCAGGTCAGGGAAACGCTCTCTACAAGATTCACGATATCACTGATGGAGGCCAGCTTGGTCAGGCCCGAAACATAGACCACATCGCCGCTGTCGTATTCCACGGTGGCAAGGACCGCATAATAGGCCTGGATGTCGCAGCGCACGGCGGTGACGGTGGCCCCCTCGATCTGGATCTTGACCTTGCGCGGGCTGATGACGCCGTAGGCGCTCTTCAGGTCGGATTCGGACTGGCCGATGTAATCCTCGTAGGTCGAGGCGTCTCCCCGCTGGAACAGCACGATCTGATAGTTCGCGTTGTCGCTGTCGGTGCCGGAGGCCAGCTTGAGGGCATGGCCGAGGGTGTCGTCCTCGGTCATCTCGCACACGGGCCAGACGGCGCTTTCGTAGTCCAGCACGATGCCATTGTCGGCGGTGTAGTGGGTGTCGGGGGCTGCCGGGGTGCGGCGGTTGACGACCAGCGTCAGCACAAAGTAAGCCAGCGCACCGACCAGCACGATCACGCCCATGGCGAGCAGCAGTCGGGATGCCCGCTGCTGGGAAGAGTCCTGCGTGTGAATGTTCTTCGGCATGGAATAGTCTCCTTTTTACAATATCGAATATAGTATAGCACATCTTCGGGCAAAATTGTAGCGCCCCGCCCCAGAAATCCGCCCGCAGCGGCAAAAAATCAGTTGAAAAATCCAAAATCTGAAATCGCGAGATTTCAAGAGATTTCAAGCGAAAACGAGAGAATGAAAAATTTGCACCGAAAAAAATCAAAAAATTCTGTTGACAGGCGCGTTTTTGTGATGTATACTGACACTCGCGCCCCAAAAGGGTGCCTGAACCGTTAAAACACTTATCAGGAGGAAATAGATATGAGCACTACTCTCGTAAAGCCCGCTGAAGTCGAGCGCAAGTGGTATCTGCTCGACGCATCCGGCAAGAGCCTGGGTCACGTCGCTGCTGAGGCTGCTGTTCTGCTGCGCGGCAAGCAGAAAGTCAACTACACCCCCAACGTCGATTGCGGCGATTACGTCGTCGTCATCAACTGTGATGAGGCTGTCCTGACCGGCAAGAAGGCCGAGCAGAAGTTCCACATCACCCACAGCAAGTTCATCGGCGGCCTGAAGAAGGTCCAGTACAGCAAGCTGATGGCTGAGAACAGCGATCTGGCTATGACCTACGCTGTCAAGGGCATGATCCCTTCCAACACCATCGGTGCCAAGGCTCTGACCCGCCTGCACTGCTACAAGGGTGCTGAGCATGCTCAGGCAGCTCAGAAGCCCGAAAAGATCGAGTTCTAAGAAGGAGGCAATCGAATATGTACGAAACCAAACCTTATTTCTACGGCACTGGTCGTCGTAAGAATTCCGTTGCCCGCGTTCGCGTTTACACCGGCACCGGCAAGATCACCATCAACGATCGCGACATCGACAGCTACTTCGGTCTGGAGACCCTGAAGCTGATCGTCCGTTCTCCGCTGGTCCTGCTGGGCCTGGAGGGCAAGTATGACGTCGTCGTCCGCGTTTCCGGCGGCGGTGTTTCCGGTCAGGCTGGCGCGATCCGCCACGGCCTGAGCCGCGCCCTGCTGCAGCAGAGCGATAAGAACCGTGCAGTCCTGAAGAAGGCTGGCTTCCTGACCCGCGATCCTCGTATGAAGGAACGTAAGAAGTACGGTCTGAAGGCTGCTCGTCGCGCACCTCAGTTCAGCAAGCGCTAATCTACAGCTTAATAATGCCAAAAAAGCCCGGAAAATCAAGGTTTTCCGGGCTTTTTCTATGCCTGAAATTTTGTCTGGACTGTTCGATTTTGATGGAATTTGAACGGAAATTTATGGGTTTATGGTGGTCAAATTACTGGTGGACAAGCCCATTTTGACCTCTTATGGGTTAAATTACTGGTGGACAATAGGAGCAAATGAAGTCCAATTTTCCGTCAACGGACGAACACATACTTGACTGATTCACATAGAGCCTTGGCTCATTCTTTGAAAACGAGAATGGGTCGAGGCTCTATTTTTTTCGCCCGAAATCCGGCGAGACAAATTTGAGCAGGAGGTAACAGGTATGACGGATTTCAATCAGAAGGCCCATGACACCGATGTGGGCAGTCATGGCGGACAGTCGAGGCAGATGATGGAGGTGTTTGAGAACCAAGAGTTTGGTTCGATCCGGTTGTTACAGGAGGCAGGCAAGACCTTCTTTTGTGCAAGCGACGTGGCGAAGGCGTTGGGGTATGTGAATCCCTACGCCGCAGTGAAACGCCATTGCAGAGGCCCACTAACGAAACGCGAGGGGGTCGTTCAGAAGGTGAATCAGTATGGGGATGCTGGAGAGCAGGTCGTTGAAATCTCCTTTATCGCAGAAGGCGATGTTTACCGGATGATTGTTCACAGCAAGCTGCCCATCGGCAGAACGATTTGAACACTGGGTGTTTGATGAAGTTCTCCCTTCCATCCGCAAGCATGGTGTGTATATGAGCGATTCCATTTTGGATCAGGTGATTCAGCATCCGGAGGTCATCTACACCCTGGCGCAGGAGCTTGTAGCCGAGAGAGAGCAGCTTGAGGGTATCCGCAAACAGCTGGATGCGGCGCAGCTCAAGGCAGACTACTTCGACACCTTTGTAAATTCGGAGGACTGCACCTGCATCCATCTACGGCTATCCAAAAGATCCGGCACTGAGGGGTGCAGTCGATAAATTCGTTTGTCAGCCCACATCGGCGGCGAGCGCCTGCTCGATGAGCTTTTGCAGCGTCTCCGCCTGCTTCTTTTCCGTGATGGCGCCTACGATGGGGTCACCCACGATATTGCCGCTGCGATCGACCACATAGGTGGTGGGATAGGCAAAAATGTTTGTAGTGAACTTTCCCGCCTCACCGTCGGAGTCAAAATACACATTCTGATAGGTGGCGCCCTTCTTGGCCAGCACGTTCTTCGCCTCGGAAATCGCTGCCTCGTCGCCGTCCAGCGTGAAGGTGTTGACGCCGATGAGGGAGCCGCCCTTCTCCGCCAGTTCCTTGTTCAGCGCATCCAGCTCGGAAAGCTCGCCCACGCAGGGATTGCAGGTGGTGAACCAGAAATTCACCACGGTGACGGCGTTGGCAGAGAACAGCTCGTCGCTCTTCACCGTGTTGCCGTCCAGGTCCTTGCCCTCAAAGGCGGGGAATTTCTGCATGCTGCCGTCATCAGGCGGCGTGGTCATGTCGCTGCCCGCGGGCATGCTCATAGCGCCGTCTATGGATTCCTGCATGATATCGGGATACTTCTCTTCCAACTCGGTCAGCTTGTTTTCAATATCGCTGATCTCCGTGGCCGACTCCTTCAGCATCTCATACTCTTCGTCGGTGAACTGGTCTTTGGCACCCTCGATGGTATCCAGCAGGAAGTCGCCGTAGTTTTTGCCGTCCTCCTGCATGGTCATGCCCTTATCGGCCGCCATGAACACCTTCTCCCAGAGTTCGGCATTTTCCGACAGGAGCGCGTTTTCCCGCTCCAGCAGCTCCTTGTGCAGAGCGAGCGCCTCCTCGGCGGTTTTCGGCTCGCCGGTCATGGCGGAGCTGTCTCCGCTCATATCCGCCTGCTTGTCGTTGCCCTTTGCGCCGCAGGCTGCAAGGGAGAGCAGCATCATCGCGCACAGCATCAGAGCCAGTATCTTCTTTGCGTTCATATTCGTTTCTCCTTAAGCTTTGTTGTTGTTTTCTCGCAGTGTCGCTGCGTTTTCTTTCTCTTTTCCATCGCCGAAGCCGTAGCGGAAGCACACGGCGTTCGTCGGACAGGCGCGGATGCACATTCCGCAGCGGATGCACTCAGTATGGTTGGGCGTTTTCGTCACATCCACGTCCATCTTGCAGGCTCTGGCGCATTTCCCACAGGAGACACACTTACTCTTGTCCACCTTCATCTGGAAAAGGGACACCCGGTTGAACAGGGCGTAGAACGCGCCCAGCGGGCAGAGCCACTTGCAGAAGGGACGGTAGAACAGTACGCTCAGCGCAATCACCGACAGCAGGATGCTGAATTTCCATGTAAACAGCTTGCCCAGCGCCGCCCGGATGCCGGAATTGGCAAGGGACAGCGGGATGGCTCCCTCCAGCACGCCCTGGGGACAGAGGTATTTGCAGAAGAACGGGTCGCCCATGCCTACATCGTTTACCAGGAACGCCGGCAGCAGGAAAACCATCACCAGCAGGACAGCGTACTTGAGATAGGTCAGTGGCTTGAGCTTCTTTGTGGAGAGCTTCTTCGTCGGGATCTTATGCAGCAACTCCTGAAACCAGCCGAAGGGACAGAGGAAGCCGCAGATAAAGCGCCCCAGCAGCACGCCCAGCAAAATGAGAAAGCCTGTGATATAATAGGAGAAGCTGAACTTGGAAGACCCCACCACCGCCTGAAACGCCCCGATGGGGCAGGCTCCGGAGGCCGCCGGACAGGAGTAGCAGTTCAGTCCCGGCACGCAGACGGTCTTCCCCGCCCCCTGATACAGTCCGCCCTTGAGAAAGTTCGGCAGATGCAGGTTGGTCAGCAGCGTCGCCCCCGCCTGAATCCAGCCCCGGAAGCGGGACATGGTCTGTGAAACGCCTGAAAACTTTTTACCCAATACCCACACACTCCAGACATAATTTGATCGCTTTACTCAGCACCGTCGCCGCCTCGCCTCGCCAGACACCGAAGCACAGCATGGCGGCTCCGGCCATCAGCAGCACGATCTGCGCCGCTGCCTTTTTTCCGCAGCTCATTTTTCATCACCCTTTCCGATTTTCTGCCCCCATCATAGCACGGGAGAGTTAAAGTCTCTGTTAAGAACAAAAACTTAACGCAAACCTTATCTATTTTTGCTATAATAAAAACAACACAAAAACGGAGAAATAAAAAGGAGGGCTCTCATGCACCTTTTAGTAATTGAAGACGAACGCGCTCTGTGTGAAACAATCGTCCGCAGCCTGCGGCGGCTGGCCTACAGCGTGGACTACTGCTACGACGGGGAGAAGGCTCTGGAGTTGCTGGGCGTGGAGTGCTACGATCTGGTACTTCTTGATCTGAATCTGCCGAAAAAGGACGGCATGACGGTGCTGCGCACCCTGCGGCAGACCGACCGGGAGACGCGGGTACTGATCCTCTCCGCCCGCAGCGAAGTGGAGGACAAGGTGCAGGGGCTGGACGCCGGGGCAAACGACTATCTTGCAAAGCCCTTTCATCTTGCCGAGCTGGAGGCCCGCATCCGCAGCCTGACATTGAGGCAGTTCACCCAGCAGGATGTGCTGCTAAGCTGCGGAGGCCTGAGCTTCGACACCCGCTCCCGCACCGCCGCCGTCAACGGGCAGACGCTGACGCTGACCCGCAAGGAAACGGGGATACTCGAATACCTGCTGGTGCATCAGGGGCGGCCCGTGAGTCAGGAGGAGCTGATGGATCACGTTTGGGACAACAGCGTGGACAGCTTCAGCAATTCCATTCGCGTCCATATCTCCGCCCTGCGTAAGAAGCTGCGGGCCGTGCTGGGCTATGACCCCATCCGCAACCGCATCGGCGAGGGCTATCTGATGGGAGGCGAGGAGGAATGAAGCGTCTTTCTTTGCAGTGGCGCATCACGCTGATGACCGTCCTGCTCATCGGCATCACCTGCGTGGCCATGAATTTACTGCTGTGCTCCTCCGGTGTGTACTATATGGACACCATTGCGGACAGTTTACAAGGCGGCGGCACGGTGATCCTGAATGATGGCGGAGCGGCGAGCTTTGACCCGCAGCTCATAGCGCCCAACGAGGAGTTGACCATCGTCGTCGATGGGGTGCAGGGGCGCTTCCGCACCACCAACTGGTACATCACGGCGGCGGTAACGCTGCTCAGCGGCATCCTCGCCTATTTCGTCAGCGGACGCGCTCTCAAGCCCCTGCGCAGCTTTGCCTCGCAGGTGGAGCAGGTGCAGCTGAACAATCTTGCCGATATGAGGATCGATGAAGACGCTATTTCGGAGTTCCGGCAGCTGAGCCGCTCGTTCAACCAGATGCTGGAGCGGCTAAACAACGCCTTTTCCGCCCAGCGGCAGTTCACCGGCAACGCCGCCCACGAGCTGCGCACGCCTCTGGCACTAATGCAGGCGCAGTTGGAGCTGTTTTCCGCGGAGCATCCTGATATGCGACCGGAGACGGCGGAGTTCCTCACGCTTTTGCGTGAGCAGACGGAACGGCTGATACAGATGACCAGGACACTGCTGGAGATGAGCAATCTGCGGCAGGTGGCGCGGAACGAGCAGATCCAGCTCGCTCCCATGATCGAGGAGATCTTCACAGATCTTGCGCCGCTCTCAGATAAGCTCGGCGTCACGCTGACGGCGGAGGGCGACGGCATTATGACCGGCAGCGATGCACTGATCTACCGGCTGATCTTCAACCTGACGGAGAATGCTGTCAAGTACAACCGGCCGGGTGGCTCGGTACGGGTTTCTGTCACTCAGGAGTTGGAAAAGCTCCTGCTCCGTGTCTCCGACACCGGCTGCGGCATCCCGGAGGAGTATCAGCGCAGTATCTTCCAGCCCTTCTTCCGGGTAGACAAATCCCGCAGCCGCGAGTACGGCGGCGCGGGACTGGGACTTTCTCTGGTGTGGGAGATCGCCGATCTCCACGGCGGCTCCGTTTGGGTGGAGAAAAGTTCGGAGAAGGGCACTACCATTGCGGTGGGGCTGAGACCATCCCAATAATTGTGTAAACCTCCGGAGAGGTGTAAAATGGAAGCATCAGAAGGGTGAGTTTGAACCGTAGCTTCTGAAAAAGAACCAGACCAGCATCAGTCAGGATATCGAAGAGAAGATCCTGTCCATGTATGCGAAAGGCATGACGACCGGCGACATCGAGGCGCACATTCAGGATGTTTACGGGCTGTCTGTATCTGACACTACGGTAAGCCGGATCACGGATAAGATCTTGCCTGTGGCGAAAGAATGGTAGCAGCGGCCTCTGGAATCGATCTATATGAACGGCTTCGCCGCCCTTGACATTCCCCCTTGCCGGCGTTATGTTGTTGTTAAGTCGACAGCCGGTTTCGCCGTCTGCCGCCTCATATTAAAATTGCTCTTGTTTTATAGCTGTCTGGACTTTACACAAAATTTGGGAGAGACCCGCTCCTCAGTTCAGCAAGCGCTGATTTACCCTCAAAATGTATTTTTGCAACCCTGCTTCGGCAGGGTTGTTTTTGTTATAGCTGTTTTTTTCGCTGAACAGGGGTGCGCGGTTGCATCGCGGCCCCGGACAGCACGGAGGGCCCGGTGCGCCATGCACCGGGCCCTCATCTGTTTACTGGCCGCTCTTCAGTTTGTAGAAGTAGTCATCGGCTTCGATGGCCTCCGGGGTGAACGAGTTGTTCTTCCACCAGCTGACGAGGGCGGCGGCCACGGTCAGGCCGGTGGAGACCAGCTGCTCCAGCTGGGCCGACTCGATAGGCAGCACCGCGTGGCCGGTGGCGCTGAGGATCTGGTTGGTCAGGGCCAGCGCCAGCGCGGCGGTGCGGGCAATGGTCGAGGGCGAGATCTTGTGCTTCATAAAAACTCCTTTCGTTCCGGGTGATGTGCAGGGCTCAGCCGGAGAAGCGGCCAAGCCCTGCGCGGCGGCAGAGGGCGGGGTAGTCCTTGTAGGCGCGGCTCAGATCGACGGGACCGTCGATGCCCGCCACATGGCCTGTGCTGGTGTACTGCCACATCCCGTGGGGGCGGGTGGGGCGCTTGCCGCGGTAATCGGCGAGCCAGAGGTCGTAGGCGGTGAGTGCGTCCATCGCAAGGGCGGTGTCCGCAAAATTCGTGTAGGTGTAGACCATGGCGTAGAGATTCCAGGCTTCGAGCTGTGCGGCGGCCTGGGCCACCCGCTGCGCGAGCGCGGCAGGGGAGAGGGAGCGCAGCCGGGCGTCCTCCACATCAATGGCAAGGGGCAGCTGGAACGTTTTCCCGCGCAGCGCGGCTCGCAGGGCGTTGAGCTCCGCTTCGGTCTGCCGGGAGGTGACGGCGCAGGTGTAATAGTAGCCGCCCACCGGGATGCCGCGCGCCGTGCAGGCAGCATGATTGCGCTCGAACTGCGGGTCGGGGTAGGGCTGGCCGTTTCGGCTGCCCAGAACCCGCAGCATCACGCCGTCAATGGTGCCGGAACGCTGCACCGCGTCCCAGTCTATGCAGCCCTGCCAGCGGGAGACATCCAGCACCCGCAGCGGGGTCATCGGATGGCCTCCGGGCGGTGGGCCGGATACGATGTTTGTGTCATGGAACAGACCTCCTTTCTGCTGTTGTCCCGATTGTACAGCCGGGATACGAAATGCGGAAGTGTGGTCTTTTTTCTTGCGGATCTTTGCCGTTCGGCATTTTGCCAAGGGGTGTTTCCGGGGTAGAAAAGCAGGGGCAGAACAGGGCCTTTTTGGGAGTAATTCTGGGTGCATTTTCGGGCGGAAAATGGCGTCTGTGAATGGTTTGTGATGACAAAAATCAAGGGAAATTCGGTCGATTTTTGGCTTTGAAATAGCACTTGAATGTTAAAAAATTATGAACAAATCATGCCCGGATTTTGCAAAAAAATCGGGAAGAATCGCTCGAAAATTTCACGCATCCGGGAAAACTGTGTACAAAATTCACAAAAAACTATGTTAAGAATCTGGCAAACTGGAAATGTCAAATTTGACAAATCGGTTTTGGTCTGCTAAAATAGCTTCCGCTCAACGGACGTTGCAGCGTATAAAATTCATCACATTGAAGTGAAAAGCCGCACTGCGGCTCCCGAATACGGAGTGAAGAAACTCCGTGCCACGGCGGGTATTGGAAGGCCCGCATCGTATTCCAAACTGTAAAAAGAGAGGAGTTGTTCCGTATCGCTTCCGTCAAATTTCAAAAAGCATTGAGCGGCCGCACCCGTGCCGCCGCCCCCCGTGTGCTGGCGTTCTGCGTCATGGCCGTGAGCCTGTTGTTCACACTGGCCGTGACCGCCGCGAATCTGCGGCTGACCTACGTCACTGACTCCTATGGTGCGCGGCAGCTGGTGGTCAGCACTGACGCTGACAGCGACCCCGCCCGCGTGATGAGCCTCTCCGGCATGGAGGCCGAAGAGGGCGACCATGTCTATTACACCGCGTTCAGCGGCAGCCTGGCTTCCCTGAACATCGAGCGCGCATTCACCGTGACCATCCAGGCCGACGACCAGGAGTATCCGGTGAAGATGGCCTTTGGCACCGTTGCCGATGCGCTGGAACGCGCCGGCATCACCCTGGATGAAGAGGACTACACTGAGCCTGCACTGGACCAGCTGGTCACAGCAGGCAGCAGCATCGTGGTCCACCGCGTCGATTATCAGGACAAGGTCGAGACGCAGGCCATCCCCTACGATACCGAGTATGTCTACACCAGCCTGTACTTCCGCAACACCGGCCGTGCAACCACGCTGCAGCACGGCTCGGAGGGCCAGCAGGCCGTGACCACCCGCGAGCGCTGGGTGGACGGTGAGCTGGAAAACAGCATGGTGGTCGATGTGACCACCACGGTGGAGCCCACCAATCATGTCGTCAAGACCTACGGTGCCGGTGCGCCCGTCTCGCCGCTGACCGGCACGGACGGCACCACCAATGCGCCCGCTTCCTACAGCAGGGTCCTCACCGGCAAAGCCACCGGCTACTATTCCAAGTCCGGCAAGGGCTCTTCCGGTCTGGGCCTGGGCTACGGCACAGTCGCCGTGGACCCGGACGTCATCCCCTACGGCACCCTGCTGTATATCACTTCTACCGATGGCCGCTTCGTTTACGGCTACGCCATCGCGACCGACACCGGCATCGCCGTTCAGAAGGGCGAGATCCTCGTGGACCTGTTCTACGAGACCTACGCCGAGTCGGTCATCAATGGGGCGATCCAGGTCAATGTTTACGTTGTGAACTGAGTCTTTGGCCCCCCGCGCACACGGAATGAACAGAACATCTGCCCCCGCTCTTTGCTGCATTTTGCACAGAGAACGGGCGCAGATGTTCTTTTTTGTTTTATATTCCGTCAGGTTTACCTATAATTTTTGCATAAATTTGGCCAGGTTGTCCATATCGCTAAAATATCCTCGAAAAGATTATGGTACATTTTCCGGAAAAAGCCTTGAAAAATGTGCCAAAATTCTTTAATATAAGAGAGTAAAAAGGTATAGGCCCCTCTGCGGCCTGTACGGGGAGGAGCTGTTTATGAAACCGACGGAAGAAAAAATCCATACGGATCCATCGGATCTGCCGATCTATCTGTTCAAGCAGGGCAATAACTGCGAAGCATACCGCTACTTCGGTGCACACATCGAGACCCGCGCCGGAGAGTCCGGTGTCGTGTTCCGCGTCTGGGCACCTCACGCCGCCGCCATCAGCGTGGTGGGCGATTTCAACAGCTGGAAGCCGGGCAGCCACCCGATGCACAAGGTGGATCAGGACTCGGTCTGGGAGCTGTTCATCCCCGGCATGAAGGAATATGATGTTTACAAATATTGCGTGACCACCCGCGCGGGCGACCTTGTCTACAAGGCTGACCCGTATGCCTTCCACGCCGAGACCCGGCCGTCCAATGGCAGCAAGGTCTACGACCTGAACGGCTTTGCGTGGCACGATGCCGCATGGCAGGAGGCCCAGAAGAAGGCCGATGTCATCAACGGCCCGATGAACATCTACGAGATGCACACGGGCAGCTGGAAGACCAAGGGCGAAAATATCCCCTACAACTATTCCGAGCTGGCCGACCAGCTTATCCCGTACATCACCGAGATGGGCTACACCCATGTCGAGCTGCTGCCGGTTATGGAATATCCCTTTGACGGCAGCTGGGGCTATCAGGTCACGGGCTATTTTGCCCCCACCAGCCGCTACGGCACCCCCAAGGATCTCATGGCCTTTGTGGATAAGCTCCATGCCGCCGGCATCGGCGTCATCATGGACTGGGTGCCCGCGCACTTCCCGAAGGACCAGTTCGGCCTGTACCGGTTCGACGGCGAGCCCTGCTACGAGGACCCGAACCCCAAGCGCGGCGAGCACAAGGAGTGGGGCACCATGGTGTTCGACTTCGGCCGCAGCGAGGTGCAGAGCTTCCTCATCTCCAGCGCACTGTACTGGCTGGAGCAGTACCACATCGACGGCCTGCGCGTGGACGCCGTGGCCTCTATGCTGTATCTGGACTACAACCGCAAGCAGGGTGAATGGGAGCCCAACAAGGACGGCGGCAAGGAAAATCTGGAAGCCGTTGCGTTCCTGCGCAAGCTGAACGATACCATCCTGGGCCGCCACCCCCACAAGTACATGATCGCGGAGGAATCCACGGCCTGGCCGATGGTCACCAAGCCTGCATCGGACGGCGGCCTGGGCTTCAACTTCAAGTGGAACATGGGCTGGATGAACGACATGCTCAGCTACATGAAGACCGACCCGCTCTTCCGCGCCGGCAACCACAACAAAGTCACCTTCAGCTTCTTCTATGCCTTCAGCGAGAACTTCGTGCTGCCCATCAGCCACGACGAAGTCGTCCACGGTAAGGGGAGCCTCATCAATAAAATGCCCGGTGAGTACGAGGCCAAGTTCGCCAACCTGCGCACCTTCTTCGGCTACATGATGGCCCACCCCGGCAAGAAGCTGCTGTTCATGGGCCAGGAGTTCGGCCAGTTCGCCGAGTGGAACGAGAACAAGCAGCTGGACTGGATGCTGCTGGGCTACGACAAGCACACCGAGCTGCAGAACTACGTCAAGACCCTGAACGCCTTCTACAAAGAGCATCCGGCGTTCTGGCAGATCGATTACAGCTGGGAAGGCTTCCAGTGGATCGTGCCGGACGACTCGCAGCAGAGCGTTGTCGCCTTCCTGCGCAAGGATGCAGCGGGCAAGCAGATCCTGATCGTCTGCAACTTCAACCCCGTCCTGCGTGAGGGCTACACCCTGGGCGCACCGGTGGCGGGCACCTACAGGGAAGTGCTGAACAGCGACGACGAAGCCTTCGGCGGTTCGGGCGCGGTCCACAACAAGGCCGTCCGCACCCACAAGAAGCCGCTGCACGGCTTTGAACAGAGCATCACCATCACCCTGCCGCCCATGAGCACCCTCTACTTCGAGGTGCCCACCAAGCGCACCCGCAAGGCGGCAGACCCGGCCAAGGTCGACGAAAAGGCAGCACCCAAGAAGAACGCTGCTAAGACCGAAAAGGCCCCCAAGAAGACCACCCGCGCCACCAAGACGAAGACGGAGAAGGCTGCGGAGAAAAAGTCCGCCAAGGCCGAAAAGCCCGCCAAGGCAGAGAAACCGGCCAAGGCCGCAAAACCCAGAAAGACCTCTGCAAAGGCCGAACCGGCCGAGAAGGCTGCGCCTGCGGAAAAGCCCAAGCGCACCCGCAAGACCAAAGCAGAAGCTGCCCCTGCGGCAGACGCTGCACCGGCAAAGCCCGCACGCAAGCCCCGCGCCAAAAAGGCAGCAGAGCCCAAAGAGTGAGCCGTGCGCACAGACCATTCACATCGTTAGACCATTTCCAATTCCAAACCAACTCGGAAATGTGTAAAAGGGGAGAATAAAGCTATGGCAAAAGAAATTGTGGCAATGATCCTTGCCGGCGGACGTGGTTCGCGCTTGTATGCGCTGACACAGAAAACGGCAAAACCGGCGGTCGGTTTCGGCGGCAAATACCGCATCGTGGACTTCCCGCTGTCCAACTGCGTCAACTCCAACATTGATACCGTTGGCATCGCGACCCAGTATCAGCCCCAGAAGTTGAACGAGTACATCGGCAACGGCCAGCCCTGGGACCTTGACCGCCTGCACGGCGGTGTGCACACCCTGCCGCCGTATGAGCAGGCAAAGGGCACCGACTGGTACAAGGGCACCGCAAACGCCATCTACCAGAACATCAGCTTCATCGACAACTATGACCCGGAGTATGTCATCATCCTGTCCGGTGACCAGATCTGCAAGCAGGACTATGCAGACTTCCTCCGCTTCCACAAGGAGAAGGGCGCAGAGTTCTCGGTCGCCGTTATGGAAGTCGATTGGAAGGAAGCTTCCCGCTTCGGCCTGATGGTCGCAGACGAGAACGACAAGATCACCGAGTTCCAGGAGAAGCCCCCGGTCCCGAAGTCCAACCTGGCTTCCATGGGCATCTACATCTTCAACTGGGACGTCCTGAAGAAGTATCTGGAAGAGGACGAGGCAGACCCCAACTCCAAGAACGACTTCGGCATGAACATCATCCCGGCCCTGCTGCGTGACGGCCGCAGGATGTATGCGTACCGCTTTGCAGGCTACTGGCGCGACGTCGGCACCATCGACAGCCTGTGGGAGGCCAATATGGAGGTCCTCGACCCGGAGAACTCCGGCATCGACATCTTCGATAAGACCTGGAAGATCTACAGCCGCAACCCCGTTCTGCCGGCCCAGAAGATCGGCCCCCGCGCCGTCGTGCAGGACTCCCTCGTCACGGAGGGCTGCAAGATCTACGGCAATGTCCGGCACTCGGTCCTGAGCGCAGGCGTCGTCGTGGAAGAGGGCGCTACCGTGGAAGATGCGGTTCTGATGGACGGCGTCGTGGTCAAGGCGGGCGCTGTGGTCAAGCGCTGCATCCTCGCTGAGGATGTCGTCGTGGGTGCCGGTGCAAAGATCGGCGGCGACGGCGCCATCGCACATGTGGGCACCGGCCTGACCGTCGGTGCAGGCGCGACCGTCAAAGAGGGCGCCAAAGTATTTGATTCCGTCAAGGAGGGCGAGGAAGTATGCTGAGCCAGAACAACAATGCGTTGGGTATCATTTTCCCCAACAGCTATGACACCACCGTGCCTGAACTCGTGACCGAGCGCGCGATGGCATCCATCCCGTTTGCAGGCCGTTATCGCATGGTGGACTTCGTGCTGTCCAGCATGGCGAACTGCGGCATTTCCAACGTGTCCATCGTCGTGCGCAAGAACTACCACTCCCTGATGGACCATCTGGGCACCGGCCGTGAGTGGGATATGGCCCGCCGCCACGGCGGCCTGAACATCGTGCCTCCCTTTGCAGAAAAGGGTGTGCGCATCTATTCCGGCCGTGTCGAGGCTCTGGGCTCCATCCTGAACTTCCTGGAGAACCAGAAGGAGCGCTATGTCGTCATGAGCGATGCCAACATCGCCATCAACTACGACTTCAACGCTCTGCTGGCCGCTCATCAGGCCAGCGGTGCCGATGTGACCATCGCATACCAGAAGACCGAGATCCCCGAAGGCCGCAAGAACGACAACTACACCCTGACCGTTGATGCCGACGGCCGCGTGACCGAGCTGCTGTTCAACGATTACCGCTCCGGCATCCAGAATCTGGACCTGAATATCTACGTTCTGGAGCGCGAGACCCTGATCAAGCTGGTCAAGGACGCCACCGCCCGCGGCCTGATCTACTTTGAGCGCGACATCCTGGCACACAACGTCAACATCCTGAACATCCGCGCTGTGGAGTACACCGGCTATGTGGCCCACATCTGCGATATGAAGAGCTACTTCGACGAGAACCTGAAGCTCATCGACGAGAAGAACCTGAACGCTCTGTTCCCCAAGGAGAGCCCCATCTACACCAAGATCCGCGATGACAACCCCGTCCGCTACGTCAACGGTTCCTGCGTGGAGAACTCTCTGCTGGCCGACGGCTGCGTCATCGAGGGCACGGTCGAGAACTGTGTGCTCTTCCGCGGCGTCAAGGTCAAGAAGGGTGCGGTCGTCAAGAACTGCGTCCTGATGCAGGACACCATCGTGGAAGCCGATGCGCAGCTGGAGTGCGTCGTCACCGACAAGAATGTCCGCGTGACCGCTGGCAAGAAGCTGTCCGGCACCGAGAGCTTCCCTGTTTACGTGCAGAAGAACCACATGGTCTGATGCGCTTCCTTTGATTTTTTCACAGGGGCGGCTCCCTCCCCGGTAGCCCCTCTCGGAAAGAGGGGCGGGGGCAGCTTTGCCCCCGCCCACTCTTTGTTTCAACCGCTTTTCTGAAAGGAGCGATCTTATGAAAATCCTCTATGCTGCTTCGGAAGCAACTCCCTTTGCGAAATCCGGCGGTCTGGCCGATGTTGCAGGCTCTCTGCCCAAGGCTCTGGTCAAGGACGGTGTGGACGCCCGCGTTATCATGCCGCTGTACGGCGACCTGAAGATGCGTGACCGGCTGGAATACGTCACCAACTACTCGGTGCCGGTGGGCTGGCGCAGCCAGTACTGCGGCCTGTTCAAGGCCGAAGTGAACGGCGTGACCTACTACTTCCTGGACAACGAGTATTACTTCCGCCGCCGTGGTCTGTACGGCTTCTACGATGACGGTGAGCGCTTTGCCTTCTTCTCCCGCGCCGTGCTGGAGACCCTGTTCTACATCGACTTCACCCCGGACATCATCAACTGCAACGACTGGCAGACCGCGCTGGTGCCCGTTTACCTGAATCTGTACTACCGTCATCTGGACAAGTTCAACCGGATCAAGACCATCTTCACCATCCACAACATCGCCTATCAGGGCAAGTACGGCACCGACATTCTGGAGGACACCTGCGGCATCGGCCGCCGCGACCAGCACATCGTCGAGTACGATGGCTGCGCCAACTTCATGAAGGGTGCCTTCGAGACGGCCGACAAGATCACCACCGTCAGCCCCACCTATGCGCAGGAGATCCTGGACCCCTGGTTCAGCTACGGTCTGGATGCCCTGCTGCGCGAGAAGCAGTATAAGCTGTGCGGCATCCTGAACGGCATCGACATGGAGGCGAATGATCCCGCCACCGACCCGAAGATCCCCTTCAACTACGATATCACCAACTTTGAAGAAGGCAAGGCAAAGTGCAAGGAAGCATTGCAGGACAAGTTCGGCCTGCACAAGGACGGCAGCCCCGTCTTCGCCATGGTCAGCCGCATGGTCGGCATGAAGGGCTTCGACCTGGTGCAGAGCATCGCCGACGGTCTGGTGGACCGCGGCATCGAGCTGGTCATCCTGGGCAGCGGCGAGAGCCAGTATGAGAACTTCTTCTCCGAGCTGTGCGCCCGCCACCCCGGCCGCGTCGGCACCTACATCGGCTTCGAGCCGGCACTGTCGCAGGAGATCTACGCCGGTGCAGACGTCTTCATCATGCCGTCCAAGAGCGAGCCCTGCGGTCTGGCCCAGATGGTCGCCTGCCGTTACGGCACACCTCCCATCGTCCGCGAGACCGGCGGCCTGCGCGACTCCATCCACGACTGCACCCTCGGCGAGGGCAACGGCTTCACCTTTGCAGGCTACAGCGCCCACGAGCTGTATGACGCCTGCTGCCGTGCACAGGACCGCTACTACAACAAGGAAGACTGGCACAACCTCGTCAAGCACGACATGGAATGCGACTTCAGCTGGGACCTCTCGGCCAAGAGCTACGAGGGTCTGTACAACGAGACCGCAAACCTCTGGTAAATTCGACCAATTCCATACACTCCAGCCCTGCCGGGCCTCTGTACTGCACAGGGGCCCGGCGGGTCTTTTTGCTGTCAAGGGGCAGACTGAACAAAGACGCCGCCAATTTTTTGTGGAGGATGCAATGAACGGCGGACAAAAATCCACCGGGGGAGGACAGTTGTGAAGTAAGTGTAAACGAACTATGAAGCTTTCACAGAATTTGGTGGAGAATTGATTGAAAAAACCGACGGTTTGAATTATACTATCCCTATGAGGGTCTTGCATGGAAAAGATCCTTTGCGAAAGAGCCGCCGCATGGGGTGCCTGCGGCGGGCAGACCAGAAGGAGGAACGCCGTTGAAGGGCTTATACAAAGCACTGGAGGATATCGTGTGGCTGACGCAGCTGGGTTTGTCCATGCTGCTGCCGCTGCTGCTCTGTCTGGGCGGCTGCTGGTGGGCAGTGAACCGCTGGGGCTGGCCGGAGTGGGTGTATCTTCCGGGCGTTTTTCTGGGGCTGGCCGCAGGGGCACAAAATTTCTGGGTCTTTGCCAGGGAGCGGATGGAACGCACCAAAAAGGAGAAGACTTCTCGTGTCGGCTTCAATTCGCATCAATGAACGTTGGAGGGTTTGCTATGAAATTGCAGCCGGAGTCCAAAAAGGAACTGCTGCGCATCGCCTGCGGCACCGCCATCTGTACGGCGGCCATGTGGGTGCTCTTTGCAGCGCTGCACCTGGTGGGCTGGGTCCGGTTCGACTACACGGTCGTGCTGGGCGGTCTGGTGGGTGCAGCCGTCGCCATCGCAAACTTTGCGGGCATCTGCTTCGTGGTGCAGAAGATCATCGACGAGCAGGATGAGAAGCGCCGCAAAGCCAAACTACAGCTTTCCCACAACAGCCGGATGCTGCTGCAGGCCGTCTGGGTCATCGTGGCCATCGCCGCGCCCTGCTTCCAGCCGTTTGCCAGTGTCCTGCCGCTGTTTTTCCCGCGGATCACCATTTATTACCTGCAAATAACGGGCAAGTACAAGCCCCTTGCGCAGGCAGCCCCCGCACAGGACGTCTCGGTGGAAGACGAACCGGTGCAGGCTGCCGCGCAGGCCGAAGCTCCCGGCGAAAAAGGGGGTGAAACCTAACAAATGGAACTGAACGGCGCAAAGATCCTGTATACCATCCATACGGATATCCCCATTCTGGGCGATTTCAAGATCACCCAGACCCTTGTGAGTACCTGGATCGTGATGGCGCTGCTGACGGCGCTGGCCTTCTGGCTGGGGCATGACCTGAAACTGGAAAATGTCTCCAAGCGGCAGGCCGCCGCCGAGTTCATCGTGGAACGGCTCGATCAGTTCGTGCACGAAAACATGGGCACACACTTTGACCGGTATATCCCGCTGGTCGGCGCGATTTTCGCGCTGAGCATCGGGTGCAACCTGATCAGCGTGGTGGGCCTGTGGAGCCCCACGGCCGACCTCAACACCGAGGCTGCGTGGGCCATCGTCGTCTTCGTCCTCATCATGTACTACAAGATCACGACGAACGGCATCCTCTCGTATCTGAAGGGCCTGCTCGACCCCATCTTCATCATGGCACCCATCAACGTCCTGTCGGAGCTTTCGACCCCCGTCAGCATGGCGTTCCGTCACTTTGGCAACATCCTGTCCGGCACAGTCATCTCCACCCTGCTGTACTGGGCGTTGGCAAGCCTGAGCCATGTCGTATTCGGCTGGCTGCCCGGCTTCCTGAGCCAGATCCAGCTGTTCCAGATCGGCATCCCGGCCTTTACGGGCCTGTATTTCGACTGGTTCGGCGGCTGCATCCAGGCATTCATCTTCTGCACCCTGACCACCATTTTCATCAAACGTGCTGCCGGTGAAGACTGAGCCGGCATCCCCCAAAAACATTTTTTCAGGAGGACACTATTATGACTGACTTTCAACTTCTGGCTCGTGGTATCGCTCTGGCAGGCTGCGGCATCGGCGCAGGCCTGGCACTGATCGCAGGTATCGGCCCTGGTATCGGCGAAGGCAACGCCGCCGCTGCGGCTTGTGAGGCCGTTGGCCGCCAGCCCGAATGCAAGAGCGACGTCACCAGCACCCTGATCCTGGGCGTTGCACTGTCTGAGACGACCGGTATCTACGGCTTCGTCACCGGCCTGCTGCTGATCTTCCTCGCACCCGGCATGTTCATGAACTATCTGGGCTGAGCACTCC
>ERZ809426.604-NODE-604-length-26789-cov-8.071893_pt1 | contig 26789 bp, 24 predicted proteins | sample MGYA00520791_ERZ809426 | MGnify/ENA primary metagenome ERZ809426 (study PRJEB31576, sample SAMEA3212668) | Homo sapiens | biome: human-gut; feature: human gut; material: fecal | place: Sweden | collected 2012 ... | reverse complement strand
GCTCTTCCGATCTGAAATCTTCTGGTACTCTGCCGTATGCTTCAGCAGGGATTCGTACATCGTGGACCTCCTCTCGTTTACAGCATCCGATTACCCGTTGTAGCGGCTCTGTGCCAGCCCAAGCTTGCCGTCCATGATGAGTCTGGCGGCCGCTTCCAGATCGGGGTAGCGGTCGGTCATGGCCTTGACGTCGTCGGGCGGGAACTTGCCCAGCACCCAGTCGGCCAGATCGTAGTCGGGGCGGGGCTTGGCACCCACACCGATGCGGATGCGGGGAAAGCTCTCGCCGCCCAGCCGGGCGATGATGCTCTTCAGGCCGTTGTGGCCGCCTGCCGAGCCAGAGGGCCGGATGCGCAGCTTGCCGGGGGCCTGGGTGATGTCGTCGCACAGGACGATGACGTGGTCGGCCGGGATCTTGAAGAAGCCGGCCAGCGGGGCGATGGAGTCGCCCGAAAGGTTCATGTAGGTCAGGGGCTTGAGCAGCACGACCTTGTGGCCGTCCACCTCGCCTTGGCCCCACAGGCCCTGGAATTTGGTTTTGCTGACCGCGATGCCCCACTTGCCCGCCAGATGGTCCAGCGCGGCAAAACCGGCATTGTGGCGGGTGCCGTCGTACTTGGACTCCGGGTTGCCCAGACCGGCGATCAGCCAGATGTCATTTGCATTCATAGATGATTTGCCTTTTCCTGTTTTATTTTTGCTCTGAAAGCAAGTTCTTAGTATAACATACGTGCGCGTAAAAAGATATACATTTTGAATCGAAAAGCTGCACGGTGCGCAAAAAAGGCTGCGGGAAACTCCTTCCGTCATCGCCTGCGCGATGCCGCCTCCCTCTGGGAGGGAGGCTTTGGCCCCCTCTCCGAGGGGGCTGGCACGGCAATGTCGTGCCAGGGGGAGTTCTTCGCAGCCCGATGAAGGTGTGCAGGGGCTTACTTGCCCTGCTCATCCTCCAGCTTCTTCTTTTTGGCGATGTAAGCTTCCATCTTGGGGGCGGCCCAGCCTTCGAGGTTGGTCTGGCGGTCACGCGCGATGCCGAGGGCCTGCGCGGGCACATCCTTGGTGATGGTGCTGCCTGCGGCGGTGTAGGCACCGTCGCCGACCTTGACCGGAGCCACGAGGTTGGTGTTGCAGCCGATGAAGCAGTAGTCACCGATCGTGGTGCGGAACTTGTCCTTACCGTCGTAGTTGCAGGTGACGGTGCCGCAGCCGAAGTTGCAGCACTTGCCCACATCGCTGTCGCCGATGTAGGTCAGGTGGCTGACCGTGTTGCCGCGGGCGAAGTTGGAGTTCTTGGTCTCCACATAGGCGCCCAGATGGACGCCGTAGTCGGTGACGGTGTTCACCCGCACATGGGTGAAGGGGCCGATGTTGTTGTGGGGGCCCAGATGGGAGCCGTAGACCTGGCTGGCGTTGACGGTGGTGCCTTCGTCCACGGTGCTGTCTTCGATGAGGCTGTTCGGGCCGATGACACAGCCCGCGCCGATGACGGTCTTGCCGCGCAGGATGGTGCCGGACAGGATGGTGGCACCCGGCGCGATGACGACGCCCTCGTCGATCTCTACAGTGCGGCTCTCAATGTTCACGCCGTTGGCGATGTGGTACAGCAGGATATCCTCCCGCTTTGCCTCAGCGGCGGCCAGCCTGGCGCGGGCGGCCTCACGTGCAGGATTGGAAATGGATTCCATGAATGATCCCTCCTTGGAACTGGATCGAAATTGATTGGGGGAGAGGAGAAATTGCGGCAGATCCCCGGAGGGCTGTCCGCAACAAAGCTCATTGGATAGAAAGATGTATCCAACAGGCGGAAAAATGGCTCCATAAAACAAAAACCTCTCGAAATCTTTCCCATTCTATATTACTCAAAAACTCAGTAAAATGCAAGGGATTGCACAAAATTTATCAAACAAATTCGGTGTTTTGCATGGTGGCAAGGAAGTGATTTTCTGGTATAATAGTTGAGCATTCACATGACAATGTTCATCGTATCAGTAATTGTGAGCAAACGATGAGACCGCCGGGACATCTGGACCGGGGGCCACGATTGGGAGGTAAACAACGCATGAGCAAAAAGTATCTGTACTACTTCAGCGAGGGCAACGACGCCTTCGGTGGCGACAAAGTCACCATGAAGAACACGCTGGGCGGCAAGGGTGCCGGCCTGGCTGAGATGACCGCAGCCGGTATGCCGGTGCCGCAGGGCTTCACCATCACCACCGAGGCCTGCACCCAGTACTACGCCGACGGCCGCCAGATCAACGACGAGATCACCGCTGACATCTTCGAGCACGTCAAGGGCCTGGAGAAGATCACCGGCAAGACCTTTGGCGACAACACCAACCCCCTGCTGGTCTCCGTTCGCTCCGGCGCACGTCAGTCCATGCCCGGCATGATGGACACCATCCTGAACCTGGGCCTGAACGACGAGGCTGTTGAGGGCCTGGCCAAGAAGACCAACAACGCCCGCTTTGCATACGACTGCTACCGCCGCTTCGTGCAGATGTTCGCAGACGTCGTCATGATGGTCCCGAAGAGCCTGTTCGAAGTCGAGATCGATAAGATGAAGGAAGCCAAGGGCGTCAAGAACGACGTGGACCTGACGGCAGACGACCTGAAGGAACTGGTCGGCATCTTCAAGAAGATCTATGAGGAGAACGAGGGCAAGCCGTTCCCCCAGGATCCCCGCGATCAGCTGATCGAGGCTGTCAAGGCTGTCTTCCGCAGCTGGGACAACCCCCGTGCAAACGTGTACCGCAAGATGAACGAGATCCCCTACGAGTGGGGCACTGCGGTCAACGTGCAGCAGATGGCATTCGGCAACTCCGGCGACCGTTCCGGCACCGGCGTCGCATTCACCCGTGACCCCGCCACCGGCGCGAAGAAGCTGATGGGCGAGTACCTGATCAATGCACAGGGCGAGGACGTCGTCGCAGGCGTGCGCACTCCTTCTCCCATCAGCCACCTGAAGGATCAGATGCCTGAGGTGTACGATCAGTTCGTTGAGATCGCGACCCGTCTGGAGAACTACTTCCGCGACATGCAGGATATGGAGTTCACCATCGAGGACGGCCACCTGTACATGCTGCAGACCCGCAACGGCAAGCGCACCGCACAGGCTGCTCTGCAGATCGCATGCGACCTGGTGGACGAGGGCATGATCACCGAGCAGGAGGCTGTCCTGCGCGTGGAGCCCAAGCAGCTGGATACCCTGCTGCATCCCCAGTTCGACGCCGCTGCTCTGAAGGCAGCTGAGGTCGTCGGCAAGGGCCTGGCAGCTTCTCCCGGTTCCGCCTGCGGCCAGATCGTCTTCACTGCGGAAGAGGCAGAGGAGAAGGTCAAGTCCGGCGAGATGAAGAAGGTCGTTCTGGTCCGTCTGGAGACCTCTCCCGAAGACATCGTCGGTATGCAGGTCTCTCAGGGCATCCTGACGGTCCGCGGCGGCATGACCAGCCACGCAGCCGTTGTTGCCCGCGGCATGGGCACCTGCTGCGTCTCCGGCTGCGGCAATGACAACGACGTGAAGATCGATGAAGAGGCAAAGACCTTCGAGATCAACGGCCACAAGTTCGTCGAGGGCGACTGGATCTCCATCGACGGCTCCACCGGCAACATCTACGGCGAGCAGGTCGCAACCGTCGCCGCTACCGGCAACAAGAACTTCAACCGCTTCATGGGCTGGGCAGACGCTGCACGTCAGCTGCTGGTCATGACCAATGCGGATAACCCCCGTGACGCACAGCAGGCCGTTGACCTGGGTGCTGAGGGCATCGGCCTGTGCCGTACCGAGCACATGTTCTTCGCAGAAGACCGCATCAAGGCCGTCCGTGAGATGATCTGCGCACGTACCGTGGAAGAGCGCGAAGCTGCTCTGGCCAAGGTCGAGCCGTTCCAGCAGGGCGACTTCGAGGCCATGTACCGCATCATGGGTGAGCGCCCGATGACCATCCGTTATCTGGACCCGCCTCTGCACGAGTTCCTGCCCAGCAAGGACGAGGACATCAAGGAGCTGGCCGCCGATATGGGCATGACCTTCGATGACCTGAAGAACGTCGTTGCTTCCCTGCACGAGTTCAACCCCATGATGGGCCACCGTGGCTGCCGTCTGGCTGTCACCTACCCGGAGATCGCAGCCATGCAGACCCGCGCTGTCATCAAGGCAGCTCTGAACGTCTCGGCTGAGACCGGTTTCGTGATCACCCCGCACATCATGATCCCGCTGGTCGGCGAGGTCAAGGAGCTGAAGTTCGTCAAGGACGTCGTCGTCAAGGTCGCAGACGAGCTGATCGCTGCTGCCGGTGTTGACATGAAGTACCAGGTCGGTACCATGATCGAGATCCCGCGCGCTGCTCTGACCGCAGGCGAGATCGCCAAGGAAGCTGAGTTCTTCAGCTTCGGCACCAACGACCTGACCCAGATGACCTTCGGCTTCAGCCGTGATGACGCTGCCAAGTTCCTGGGTGCTTACTACGAGAACAAGATCTACGAGAGCGATCCGTTCCAGCACCTGGATCAGATCGGCGTCGGCAAGCTGGTCAAGATGGCTGCACACGACGGCCGCGAGACCCGCCCCGACCTGGGCCTGGGCATCTGCGGCGAGCACGGCGGCGACCCCACGAGCGTCGAGTTCTGCCACAACGTTGGCCTCGACTACGTCAGCTGCTCTCCCTTCCGTGTGCCGATCGCACGTCTGGCCGCTGCGCAGGCTGCGATCAAAAATCCAAGAAAGTAAGATTGTTGCATGAAGATGCACTAATCGTGCAAAACATGGGAAGATAAGCGTATGATAAACCCTCCCCGGTGAAACTGAATGGTTTTGCCGGGGAGGGTTTTGTTTTTTGCAGATTGTAGAAGAAAGATTATGGAAAATAAAGGAAAGAAAAAAAGCAATTCAAGGAACGATATATCACTTGACCAAGCAATATTACAGTGGATTGTGGATGATTATGATATTTCTGATGAAAAATCCAGAAAAATAGTAGGTAAAAGTGGAGAAAAAAGTAAATTAATAACACGCAAAATGGTAATGAATTATCTAGACAATCGAGGTGTATTAGAAGAAACAGATGAAACGGAATTTATGAGATCGCTTCGAAAGCGTCTTTATTATGCAATTGACACAGTCGTTGGACCAATTCCAATGAAATCGAAAAGTATCAATGCACATGAGCTGTTCAGACAAAAAAGTCAATCAAAAGGACGATTTTATGTGACTTCAGCAAATGCGGAATTTTTTATGTATTTGCTTTGGTGCAATGAAGATAAGATGCCACTGGTCATTGAGCTGGCGATTACGGCGGCGTTTGTTGCATTCGCAGCGTATGTGCTCTATACTACACTACGCTCTATTCGGATAGTGCCCGCTCCAAAGGAATCTCGGACAGCTATCTGAACCTGTTCCCGGAAGAAGCCACTGTTGGCGAGGTGCTAGACGGTTTCTTTGCAAACGGCAAGTGGGAAAACTATGAACAGGACGGAGTGACTTTTGTTCACTACAGCGGTGAGTGCGTTAACACACAGACCGGAGAAGAGCTTATCATGGGCATCTATTTTAAGCTGAAGGAGGACAAGTCGTTCAGCATCGACCGGATGACCATGGACGGCGAAACGATGAATCTGTTAATGCAGAACACTGCGCTTTCCGAAATCAGTAACAGCTATTGCAACGATCATGGAATTGCCAGCAGCAATGCGCTGGAGGGCAGTCTCGATGAGCTGGAAAATGCGCTGAGTGATGCCCTTGCCGATTCATCTTCCAGCGTCAGCGTGGCAGAACCTGAGAGCGAAACCTACACAGAGGATATGGATCCCGACAATTCCGTCCGGGTGGCGACCAGATCAGACCGTAAAGTTGTTAGCACGAATGGAATGGATACCTATTCGGAACTTTCTGGCGAGATTTCTGTAGACGTCAACTCCTATGAGTTTGGAGAAATGCCGGAAAGCACGAAAGAGTACTACCTCAGCTATGGGAGCGATTTTAAGACCGCATGGCTGAATGCAATGTATACGGACGTATACGAATACAGTGGAAAGTATAGCAATCTGGATGCTTTGTCGCGATTTATAGAGTATCTGAAGTTTTACGATGAAGCCACTTACTATATGGCAGTTGAGGGGATGATACAAGACCTTCATGAGATATGGTATGATTTTGACATCGAAACATTGACGGATGAAGATGCAGGAGTATATGTGGACAGAGTGATTCAGATGGCTGAAGCCAACGGTGCTGAAATACAGATTTGGTAAGAGTATAAGAGCGTAAAATCCTTCTGGAAATTTGGCGGACGAACGCATTAAAAATCAATAAGATTAAATCCCGCTGGATTCCTGTTGCGGAGTCCAACGGGATTCTTTTTGCCCCAAACGAAGGATACGGCTTACTGACAGTGGCTCATATACTGGATCAGGTCTTGCTTGTAAACTTTCCAGAGTTTTCCCATCTTGAATGCGGGAATTTCGCCGCTGTTCAGAAGACGCAGCAGTAGATTTCTGCCAACATGCGTAATTTCCATGACCTGCCGGAAACTCAGAACATCGGGGTAGTTGTCTAGCATTGAAAATCAACTCCATTCTTGTGATTCTGGTGAATTTTCGTTCTGTTTTGCACGGATCATTTTTTGTTCGCTCAAAGCCCTTGTACCCTTGTGCATAAGGGCGTACATGGAAATCTGCCGCATTGACGGTCGTTCAGGATGCGGCAAGGGATGATTACATCGTTGATCTCTAATTTTTCCAAAGCCTTTGCGATTTTCTTTTTATGATGTATCTTATCGGTCAGTTCCGGCTCATCCTGTGCTTCGATGTACGCAGCGACAAGTTCCTTGGTATCGTCATCAAGGTTGCTCGTTTGTACAGCTTTCAGGGCAGTTGGAACGTTATACCATGAATGCTTACCAAAATAATCGACGGCATACCGATATAGAAAGAGCGGAATATCATCGCTGATTTTGTCAAAATAATGAAACAGCGCATGATTTTCAAACTGGAACTTTGAAGATTTCGATTCCAACTTATCGTGTTCAAATTCTTTCAGACTGGGGCGCTTTAATTGAATTTCATATCGAACCAGATTTTTTGAGTGTTCCAGATCATCTGGAGAAATCGGATAGTTCTCTTTTTTACAAATCAAGAGCTGCTGATGCTTGTCATAGAGTGCAAAATCGTACCACGTTTTTTCAAATTTACAGCTTCGGATCTCATTGTGCTGGTTATAGTGCAGTGCGCGACCTTTCCTATACGGGTCAACGCTTCCTGCATAGCAAATAATTTTTACTATCAGCGCGGGATCGCATTTTACATAGAAGTCTTGTGTAATATCCAACCGGTGCATTTTCCATTTAATGGAATTCTCAATTTCAAGGAGTCCAAGCTGCTCCAATTCATCCAGAAATGCCTGCTCTTGCATGGCCAAACCTTCTGGCGATAAATCTGTTAAACTTAAACGAGATGGATCACCTGCGATCCGAGCGAGGTTCACACCAGATAACGTTATGTATCGCTTCTTAAAGTCTGGATAATCTGCCAATGTGATGGTCAAACCGCCATCTTTTCTTTTATAAGAGTAGCCTTTTTTCGAGGAGCCATGATACGGAATCCGATAGTATTTTCCAGCGGATACCATTTTTTGAATTGCCATAAATATAGTGCGTTTCGCTTCGCAATCGGTATACGTTCCATTCACTTCAAACGTATGAATGAAAGGTGCTAAAAGTGGGAACTTCTTTGCCATTGTCAAAAAAACACCTCTTTTTGTGATTTATCAGGATGTTATGAATCAAATAGAAATTGATCGGGAGGAACAACTACTGTAAAAACGCATAGTATTCTATCTGGTGATTTATGACACTGTTATCCATAGATCGAAATCTAATAGGATGATAATAAACTGCTTTTTGGAATTTCTTTTGGAATTTCTTATAGGGCAATTTGATCAAAGGCGGCGTATTTTCGATCTCCGCCCTTCAAATTCATTATGCCGAATGAAAAAATCATTATAGAATGCAATAAATCCAGTTTCGACATTTGGGATGGTTTTCGTCCAATCAGACAGGTCTGGTTTTCTTTATCAAGAGCCAGCGGGCATTTTGTGTCTTGTTTTGTGAGTGGAAAGAAGGTACAATAATAGCAAATGACTCACATCTGCGAGGTGATACCATGAATGATATTTATGCATACGACCCCGATACAGAGGAAGAAGCGGGCCAATGCATGGATGAAGTGATTCAGATTGCAGAGGAAAGCGGCACCGAAATTCAGTTCTACTAAAAGATAATCATAAGCGACCATGAGGCGGAACTTTTGCGCAGATAAAATGCCGCGGGAAGCTCCGTTTTTTGTATAAATAAAAACTTTTTACTCTTCGGCTTCGCTCTATAAAACTTATATAAGAATGAAATTTTCTAAAATTCTGGAATAAAAATTAAAAATGAGGTATACTAATAACAGGAAGGAGTTGAAAGAATGCTTTGCCAGTTTTCTTTTCAGAATTTTAAGTCTTATAAGGATGAAACGACATTTGATTTCCGTGCAATGGCAATTCCGGAGTTTCAGGATGCCTTGATTCGACAAGAGAAAGCGGAAGATTTGCTTCCGGTCAGTGCGGTCTATGGCCCTAATGGTGGCGGTAAGACAAATCTGCTTCAGGCATTCTTTTGCCTGATTAACCTTGTCGTAAAGCCAATCCATGCGCTGGAGAAGAATCGACAGCCTATGATCTTCCAGCAGGGCAGCAGTGTGGCTCCTTTTATGCTGGATGAAAACTCTGTAAATGAGCCTACGATTTTTCAGGTGTTTTTCCGTGTAGGCGAGAAGGAGTACCAGTATTATATTTCTCTCAAGGAAGAAATTGTTTTTGAGTCGCTGCTGTGGCGCACTCTTGGCGGCAAGAAGACGGGCCTGATTTTTGAGCGAGACGGTCAGAAGATTGAATTGGGCGCAAGCATCAGTAAGGCGAGCATCAATCTGGATGTCAATCCGAAGATGCCGTACCTTTCTTTTTTGGCAATCAACTACAATATCCCTGTGATTGCAGAAGTGCAGAATTGGTTTGAATCCTGTATTACACAGAGCTACGCAAACCCCAGAGCAGAAAACATTGTGCTGGTGTCCAAGAGTGAGACGACTAAGGAAAGCCTGATTCATGCACTGAATGATGTAGGTATTGATTTGTCCGGTTATCGCTATGATGAAGATAGCAAGCACCTGTTCACGCAAAGAACGATCAATGGCAAGGTCTATGAACTTCCATTTGAAGCGGAGTCGGATGGAACCAAGAAGATGATAGCAGCTTTGCCGGTTCTGATGGTAGCATTGCAGGAAGGCCGCACAGTCGTTGTGGACGAGCTGGACGCCAAGCTGCATCCAAAGCTGCTCCGGTATGTGATTCAGATGTTCAAGAATCCGGAACTGAACAAGAAGGGCGCACAGTTGCTGTTCAGTTCTCACGACCTGACTACGATGAAGAATACTGTTTTCCGCCGCGATGAAATCTGGTTTGCAGCAATGAATGATAATCATGAGAGCGAAATTTATTCGCTTTATGAGTTCCGACAGGAGGACAACACCCGCGTCAAGAGTACGGCGGCCTTTGATAAGCAGTATCTGGAAGGCCGATATGGTGCAGACCCCTACCTTTCTAATATGCTGACAGGGAGGGACTGGGCATGAGTTTGAAGCCTCCGAAAAAGAGTGACCTTGGAAAAAGCTGGATGAAGAATCGCCGTGATAAGGCGAGGATGATTCAGCCGGAATACCACTTGATTGCATCTGAAGGTACAGAAACCGAGCCGCAGTATTTTGGCGTAATTCAACGGATTATCAATTCTAAATACCGTGATAGAATCCAGCTAAAGGTAGAGGGCATTGGCGATAATACGGTGAATTTGTTGATGAAAGCTCGTCAATACGTTCAGAATAACGGCATTGTGTTTAAGCACGTCTGGATTGTCTATGACACAGATGATTTTTCGGCAGAAAATATTGACATGGTAGCACAGCTGTGCGAAGAATACAGTGCACAAGGTGAGGCGATTTACCATGCTGTATGGTCGAACCAGTGCGTAGAACTGTGGTATTTGCTGCATTTTATGTATATGGATACTGATATTGATAGATCTCGTTACTGGCCGAAGCTGAGCGATTGGCTGAAAAACATTGGTGCAGGTGGCTACGAGAAGAACCGCCCGGATATGTATGAAGTGCTGCGGCCTTACATGGACATTGCGATTGCTAATGCAAAGCGATTGGACAAGCAAAATGAAGGACGGAAACCCTCTGAATCAGCACCCGGAACGAAAGTTTACGAACTGGTGGAGATGGTGAAGCCGTATCTTATGGGCGAGTAGGAGTGGTTGTAAGGGAGAAGATGGAAGAGAATATATTAGTATAAAAAGAATATTCCGGCAAGCCTCCGAACTCCGTTGTAAAAAGATATGAAATTGAGGATTCTTGAACTGACGAGAAGTATGAAGCTTAGGAAGATTTTCAATTGCCAAGAATAGGTTGCCTTTTTAATAGGAATGCACTATAATGAAGTTAATTTTAGACATATTTACATGCACACTTAACGTAGACTAAAAGAAAAGAGGGATGAAAGGTGAAAATTATGTCTAGGGTGTTTGACAGTCGAATCAACAGTGCAAATTTATATGTTGAAACGTCATTTGGAACATATCTCAATTTTGCCCGAGGGATTATTGCTAACAACGACCTTCAGAGAAAACGCGTGAAAACTTCTAAAACAGTATACTCGTTGTTAAAGGAGGATTTGAAAAAAGGTTGCATAATGCCGCCGCTGGTCTTGGCAATTATGGAGCAGGGAGTAATAGATAAAGACACTGTTCAAGGAGAAGAACTTTTGACATACATTCAAGAGAATGTACAGAAAGTCTTGATTTTAGATGGTTTACAGCGCACATATACATTGCTGGATGCTGCTACGGAGATAGAAAAAGAGAATTTAAGCAAGTATCAGGATTTCCTTCAATATAAACTTCGCCTTGAGATATATCTCGAAATTAATAAATTTGGTGTTTTGTATAGAATGCTAACACTAAATACGGGACAGACACCAATGTCGCCGCGCCATCAATTAGAAATGCTCTATAGCGATATGCTCGGAACAACAATTGAGGGTATGAAATTAGTACCGGAAGTTGCAGGAAGCGCGGATCCAAGTAGGAATGAATTTCAGTTTAAAAATGCAGTGGAGGGATTTCATTCTTATCTGAACCGAAATGAATTACCAATTGATCGAGATGAACTTCTTGAGAATATAAAAATGCTGGAAAATATGGCAGATGAGAGGGTAGATCAAGATTTATTTGAAGAGTTCCTTTCCTGTTATCTTCGAGTATTTACCGCACTTCGGAGTGCTACCAAGGATCAAATCGTTACAAAAGAATTTTTAGAAGATGCTGGATTGAATCCAGATGCTACACCATTTGGCACTTCTGTATTTAAAGTGTTTTCTACCTCTCAAGCATTAACGGGTTTTGGTTCTGCAGTTGCTCGTATGAAGGATTACGGTGTGATTTCTTCGTTTAACGATGTTACTAAAGACCTGGAAAAAATAAAGAATGCTGATGATATGATTTGGTTTGCAAAATTGCTTGAAAGGCTAGACAAGATTAAAACGTCCGCAAAAAAAATCGGTAATGCACAACGAATGTTTTTTCAGTATTTCTTCAGAGAACTTCTTAATGCTGATTCGGACTCGTATATGGATTTGACAGAGGCTGTTGAAAACGGCTATAAGAAGTATTATAGTCAGGTAAGTTGATTATGCGAATTAGATATACAGACAGCACTGAAGAATTTTCAGGACTATCGTATGATGAGACAAATAACATTTTTACAATCAATGGTGATTGCTCTAGCACGTTTGAATACATGCCTGTTTTGAAATTGGACCCTGAATATGATCCCCAGGATTTTTACTATCTATTTCTTGCAAATGAGAACTCTTCGTGTACGGAAAATAGTATTTATCAGGTCTACATTGAGCGACAGCGTATAGGATGGATATTTCCGATACAAGCGTTACTGTCGGCAGAGCATAATGAGGCGGAAAATAAGTTCTTTCTAAGATATGCTTATGTAGCATTGTGCCTATTATTGCAAGATATTGAAAACCTTGATAAACAGCGGATGCCTGATGAATTTTTGTTGGAAGATTATTACGAAGTTCAAAAAAATATTTTAGTTATTGATAAAGAAAATACGTCAAGGATAGAATCTTTTTCAATTGAAGACTATATGGTTAGCCTATTTCAGCATGGATATGCTCGAAAGGGAAAAGGAAATATCCTGGCGGAAGAACTTCTGATTGAACAACGCAAACGAATTAACTTGAAACCGATATCATCAGAACTTTCGATGCGGTTTAATATTAACTATTTATTTGAAGAGCAATTATCTATTGCTGAAAGTGAAATTGTTCGTTTTTACTTATGCTATCAGATTATTGAATTATTAATTGCGGCAGTTTTTAAAGATCGATTTCAAAAATTTCTTACAACTGTTTCGGCTGAAACAGAAGCAATGTTTGATGCACGAGAAGAGCTTTCAATCATTGCTGGAGAAAAGTACCGAATAAAGTGCCTTTTTAATGATTATGTGACATGCGAGACACAATATAAAACAGACTTGAACATTGCATGTGAGAAGTTGCTAAAATTGAATGGTAGAAAAGTTGCAGAGAATTATTATGAAAATCTTTATTCTGTACGATGCCTTTTGGTTCATAAGTTGTATTCGTTAGGCGAGGAATCATATAAGATTTTAGATGAAATCAATAGACCGCTACTTCAAATTGTTGCTGAGAGCCTATTTTCATTTAAAAAGCCAACGAAGTGAAAAAACGATCGCGGTGGCCGTAAACGCTCTGTAATTTTGGCACCCGCCCAGGCTGCAATTAAGTCTCCCCGGAAATAAAATCTGGTAGGACAAAGAAGATAAAAGCTCTTGGCTTCTGTAATGGAGGCCAAGAGCTTTTTGCATCTTGTTTTGTAAGCGGAAAGAGGGTACAATGATAGCAGAAGTACGCACATCAATGAGGTGATACTATGCTGAACATTTTTTACGGTGATATGAAGGAAGCGGTGTACAATACGGCTTCTTATTTCAAATACGATTACGAGGAAAGCTGGATCATCGACCCGATGGTCAAGGAAATGATTCAGGATGTAGATAGCTCCACTGTGATTGACAGTGGTATCATTGACAGCCCGGTCTTGGGTAAAATTCCACCGACTGCTTTGTCTGGTGGCGTAAAGACCCTGATTTTGGTAAAGTTTGAGCCAGAGAAAGTGTTCAATGCATCGACTTGTGGTGACAACTGTGCAAAGTGGCTGCTCAAAATTGCAGAGCAGGAGGATCGCACGGTGAATTTGCGTCACCTGATGGATTTTGGCAAAAAACCATTTACAGTAAAAGTGCTGAATACAAATCAAATCGTTCACAATATGGAAGAACTGATCTTGTCCGCAGGTGAGTTTGTGTAAAGGGGCTGACAGAAATGAAAGGCATTCATAAAGTAGTCGTTGGCACAAAGTACCTGAAATATGAATTTGAACTGCGGCGCAACTTAACCATCATTCGCGGGGATAGTGCAACGGGAAAAACGACCCTTGTGGATATGATCCGCACCCATATGAACGATGGAGAAAGTGGGCCGGTCACTCTAAATTGTGATAAAGGTTGCTATGTGGTAGAAGGAAATCTTTGGAAGGGACAGCTCAACAACATTCAGGACAGCATTGTTTTTATCGACGAAGGAAACGAGTTTGTCAAGACCAAAGATTTTGCGCATGCGATTCAGCAGACGGATAACTATTATGTTATCGTGACCAGAGAGGGTTTGCCAGCCTTGCCATACAGTGTGGAAGAAGTGTATGGTATCCGAACCTCTGGAAAGTATGGGGCACTGAAACAGAGTTATCATTCGTTCTATCGAATCTACCCGGATAGTACGACTGAGAATATTAAGCCGGAGAAGATCCTGACGGAGGACAGCAATTCGGGTTATCAGTTTTTTGACGCGGTCTGTGCAGAGCATCAAATGCAGTGTGATACTGCAAATGGAAAGTCAAATGTGTTTTCCTATTTGAAGGCGCATAAGGATGAAAAGATTCTGGTGATTGCAGATGGCGCTGCCTTTGGCCCGGAAATGGATAGGGTGTTGCAGTTGGTGCTGACAAGAGAGAATCTGGCACTCTATTTGCCAGAATCTTTTGAATGGTTAGTACTTTCTTCTGGGATCCTGAAAGATACGGAGGTTGCACAGATTTTGCAGACACCGTCTGACTGCATCGACAGCAAGGAATATTTTAGCTGGGAGCGTTACTTTACGGCGCTTCTGACGGAGAAAACGGCGGGAACATATCTGAATTATACCAAGAAAGCGCTGAATGAGGCCTATCTGAGGGATGGTGTGAAAAACGCGATTTTGGGACAGATGCAGAAAGTCGAATTGAAATAAAATCAAAAGAAAGTGGAATCGTAATGAGGATACAGTATACATTAAAGGTTTATCCGGCAGGGCTTGGGCGCAGCGTATACAGAACGATAACCATCTGTGGTACGGATACACTGGATCGGCTCTGCATGGCGATTTTGAGTGCATTTGATTTTACGGCAGAGCATCTGTATGAATTTTGTATGGACAACAAGATGTACAGCGAAGACTGCTACCGATTCAATCCGATGGAAGATGACCTGTTTGACGAGGATGATGCAGAGGGAACCGATATTGCATTGGATGAACTGGGGCTGGTCGAAGGACAGAAATTCTCGCTCCATTATGACTTTGGAGATGATTGGATGTTTGCCATCCGTGTGATGAAAATAGAAGAAATAAAAAGACATCGCAAGCCGATGCTGCTCAGTTCAAAAGGAAGCGTTGAGCAGTACCCGGAGGGAGAAGAATGATGTCCAATGCCCTGTAATTTTGGCACCCACCCAGGCTGCGATCAAGAACCCCCGCAAGTAATCGCGTGAGGGCTTGAGAAAGCACGAATAAAGCATAATGAACCGCCTCGGTTTCCGAAAGAGGAAGCCGGGGCGGTTTTTTGCGCTCACGGAGGGGCAGATGAAAAACACAGTATGAATATATACAATATAAAAATGAATATATGCTAAAATTTCGGGAAAATACTTGCATTTTCATTAAAATGGGTGTATTATGACACCTGCCGACGAAATGCCGACAATCAACAAGAGAGGGATCGATACGATTATGTCTTTGAAGAAGAAAATTGCTGCGGCTTTCATCGCCTGTGCGATGACGCTTGCCGTGGTTCCTTCCGCCTTCGCCTGCACGGCACTCTATGTCGGCAGCGACCTCACCGAGGATGGCACCACCATGTTTGGCCGGATCGAGGATCTGGGCACCAACGATTACAACAAGCTGTTCAACATCAGCCCCGCCGGGAAGCACACCGCGGGCGAGGTGTACGAGGGCTGCTACGGCTTTACCTACACCTTCACCCACGACAGCTACCGCTACACCGCCCGCCGGGACGACAACGGTCTGGGTGTCTGCCCGGACTGCGACAGCACCCACGAGCACACCCCCTATGAGGAGGCTGGCACCAACGAGAAGGGCGTCATGGTCTCTGCCACCGAGTCTCTCTACGGCACCGACGCCGTGCTGAGCGTAGACCCCTATGTGGACAACGGCATTGAGGAAGCCGAGATCACCACGGTGCTGCTGAGCGAAGCTTCCACGGCCCGCGAGGGTGTTGCCCTGCTGACCTCCATCTACGACAACGCCGGTGCAGCCGGCGGCTCCGGCGTGTTCATTGCCGACCAGAACGAGACCTGGTTCGTGGAGAACCTGACGGGCCACACCTACCTTGCCCTGAAGCTCTCCTCCAGCGTGGTCTTCATGCAGCCCAACATCGCCGCTATGGGCAAGATCGATCTGGATGACACCGACCATGTGGTGGCCTCTGCCAACCTGATCTCCGTGGCCCAGAAGGCCGGTACCTTTGTGGGCGACGCCGCTGCCAATGTCATCGATCTGGATGCCTCCTACAACGGCGACATCGCATCGGACCGCATGGCAGCCGGCCTGAACTACCTGTACGGCACCGACACCTTTACGAAGGACAACTACAGCGAGACCGACTTTGCTATCAGCAACGTCGGCGAGAACGGTGCCATCGTCCCGGTCTACTCCAACATCCAGCTGACCAAGAAGTTCTCAGTGGAGGATTCCATCCACTTCTTTCAGACCGAGCCCATCGGCAAGACGGGCAATGTGGAGACGCATCTGTTCCAGGTGAGCGCCACCGGCGATCTGAACACCGCCATTACCGAGTGGACCGCTTTTGACGACGACGTGTACAACGCCTTCGTCCCTTACTATCCGATGCTGACCACCGACACCGCAGATGTCTACAAGGTCTCGGTCCACACGGTCACCCGTTCCGACGAGCAGCCCACCGAGGGCGTCTGGTATCAGGATGCCAAGGGCCGCTACTACACCTACCCGGACGACTGGACCGACTCCTTCTACGGCGTGCGTGACGCCCTCTCCAACCTGCTGACCTACGGCAGCAATGGCAATCAGGTCACCGCAAAGGATCGGGCAGCAGCCAAGGCCAGCTATGCCGCGCTCCAGCAGGAGATCATGGCCGACTACGCCGATATGAAGGCCGCCGTTGCCGCCGCCGACACGCTTGAGGCCAAGCAGGCTGCCGCCACCAACGCCAGCAATGCCATGAGCCAGAAGGTGTACAACACCACCCTGAAGATGTACAATAAGCTCCAGGCCAAGACGGCCGCCCGGGCATGGGTCAGCTCTCTGCTGCACTGAGGCTTTGCAGCGCCTGAGGCGTTTCCCATAAAACCGCAGCGCCCCCGGTTTCCATGACAGGAAGCCGGGGGCGTTTTGTGTATGACTGCTCCTTGCAAACGCCGCCCATTCGTTCTATATGACAAGGCAAAACTGCCGGAATTCTATTTGCAGGAAGAAAATTTGGAGAAGATCATTGCGGAGATGCGGTAAAACACACTGGAAATTCACAAATAACGTATCAATGTTACTCCGAACGCTCTGTAATTTTGGCACCCGCGCAGGCTGCTATCAAGAACCCCTGCAAGTAATTGCGTGAGGGCTTGAGAAAGCACCAATAAAGTATATGACCGCCCCGGTTTCTGTGATAGGAAACCGGGGTGGTTTTTGTGTGGGTTGAAAAATTACGAATGACTGAGTATAATAAAACTACGAGTTCAAAGTTTGCTCTAGCGGGAAAAGAGGTCTGTATGGCAAAGTTTGTACCATTTATCATAAAAACAGACGGCAGTCAGAATATCAGTGTGAAAATCGTGCGCATGAAAAAGTCTGATGCGGTACAGACTGAAAAAGAACCCGTCTGGCAAACAAGCTGGTTGTCAGATTATATTCAGGATAATGCCTTTGAAAAGTATGCCTTAAAGACGAGTAATGGCGAATTGGTTGCTCTGGCTGCATACGAAATATTGGAAAATGACGTGATGGTCCATATTACCTACATTGAGAGCCAGCCGGAAAGCAATCCGACAATTGTCGGGCATTCTAAAAAGTATCAGGGCATTGGCCGGGTGTTGATTGCGTACGGAATTAAGCTGTCGATTGACCATGAATGCGGCGGGACGGTCACGTTCGAGGCAAAGGTTCCGGAGCTGGCAGAGCATTATGTCCGGGACTATGGAGCTTGTCCATTGCCGAGTTTTGGTGGAGCACCGCGTTATGAACTTTCTGGTGAGGCGGCAATGAACATCTTTGTAACTTACTTGAAATGAGGTGTGTTTGATGAGTGCAAAAGAATATTTTCAGCGTGATGCAGAGCGAGAGACATTTTATCGCACATTTTATCAAATTTGCAGACGCTTTAATGTCACATGGTCAACAGCAACGCCGGAAGTCCGAGCTTTTATTGAGGAAGTTACCCGTGTGACTTATGAACAGGAAAAAGCAAAGCGTAACGGAGTTTCTCTTAGTACAGTGAAGCCGTTCTTTGGAGATACAGCGTGTTAAAGAAACGGCATATCACTGTTGCGAACGCTCTGTAATTTTGGCACCCGCCCAGGCTGCTATTAAAAAACCGAGAGCATAAGGGTTTTATGACAAATTATCGTTAAAAATCAAGATATACAATAAGGCTCACCGTCAGTTTTGGCGGTGAGCCTTATTGTATATCTAAAACCACACAAAATTCCAGAAGAGCCTAGCGGATAATTTGTTGGCAACGGATAATGTCTATCTTGTGCGTTGGATGCATGGCCAAGAATAGAGGGCTATGCCCGCATATGAAAAACCACCAGCTCGGCTGGTGGATGGTTGTTGTTTGCAGGGGGGGAAGCGGCGTTACCGCAGATCCCGCAGCCAGGAGGCGGGGAGATGCGTCTTCAGGCAGTCCCACACCGCGTCCCGCTCCTCGCCGTTGACAAGGTAGGCTTGGGCCTGCTGGACGTAAAGGTACACGGCGTCCGGGGTGCGGTAGGCCACGTGAAGGTCCTGCCATGGGTACTGGTGGCTGGGCTGGGGCTTGTCCTGTTCCCCGGCCATCCAGACGGAAAGGCCTGCATCGTCCAGCTGGAGGCGGTAGAAGGGCCGGGGGAGGCCCAGCTTCTGGATCGTGGTGCGCAGGTCCCGGAAGAAGGTGTAAAAGTACACTGCCGGGAGCCCCAGCGCCACTATGGCCAGCACGACCGCCAGCAGGGAAGCCCCCTCCCGCACTCCCACCTGCGACAGGCAGATGCCGGAGGACCCCAGCAGGATGGCGGCGAACAACAGGGGCCGCTGCCAGCGCTTTTGGTGGTGGAACAGGTCGAAGGAACGGAATTTCTGGAACGATTCGGCGTCCATGGTGACAGAGGTCGTAATGGGCTGCGACATAGACAAGCATCTCCTTTTTTAGTCATAGTACCATATTCTTTTTCGGCAGGCAAGGGAAATCTTGCACAAATGGCCCAAAACGTGGTAGAATAAAAATATCTATGGGGCAAAAAACAAGCCGGGGAGGGGAAAACCTTGCATCGACAAAGTACGCTGAAGCAGAGGATGGTGCTGTGTCTGACGGCATTTTTTGCCGCGCTGGCGGTTCAGATCGTTCTGAGCTTTTACCAGTCCGGTACGGTGCTGCGGGAGCTGGACGACCAGATGGGCAACTTCAACGCCATCAGTCGCTTTCAGAACGGGGTGGAGCGCAGCCTTACGGCGTTGGACGACTACCGCTGGGAGTACGGCGACACCGATGCGCTGCTGGCAGAGCTGGACAGTGCCTTTTCCGTTACCAATGCGTGGCTGTGGCGCATCAACGGCAGCCTGGACACGGTGAGTGAGGAGCAGTACCTGCTGTACAGTGCCGTCTGCACCACCTATGACAGCTACACCGCCCTTGTGGAGGAGCTGCGGGCTGAGATCGCTGCCGGGCAGGACGCTGCGGCGGCCCAGCTCTACTACGAAAAAGTCTCGCCCTGCGGCGGCTATCTGCGGCAGTACGCCCAGCAGCTGCTGAACACCGCCATCTCCGACGCACAGAGCACCTACACCACGGTGTCGGCCCTCAGCAGCCGGGTCAAGTGGGCCCAGACGGTGGTGGTGGGGCTGTGCCTTGTGCTGGGTCTGGTGATGGCATGGTCCCTCATGCGGCTGCTGACCCCGGTGCAGGAGATGATCGGGGCATCGCGGGCCATCATCCGGGGGGAGCTGGAGACCCCGGACATCCCGGTGCCCCGGCAGGACGAGGTGGGCCAGCTGACGGATGCCTTCAACCACATGAAGCACTCCATGGCCCAGCAGGTGAACACCCTGCGGGAGAAAAACGAGATGGAACAGGCCCTGCACCAGCAGGAGACCCAGGCTCTGGAGCTGCAGAACCGCATGGAGCGCAGCCGGATGCAGCAATTGCGCAGTCAGATCGACCCGCATTTCCTGTTCAACACCCTGAACGTCATATTGCAGACGGCAGGGCAGGAAAAGGCCTACCGCACCCAGGCACTGATCACGGCCCTGAGCCACCTGCTGCGGTACAGCCTGATGAGCAACGATGAGCAGGTGCCGCTGGCCCGCGAGGTGCGGATCGTGGATGAATACTACTCCATCTATCACGTCCGCTTTGGTGACCGTGTAAAGATGCGGTGGTGCATCTCGGATTCCATTGACCTGACCGAGACGATGGTGCCCTCGTTTATTTTGCAGCCCATTGTAGAAAATGCGTTTAAGCATGGGATCGCCCCCAAGGAAGAGGGCGGTGCAGTGCGCATCCGCATTACGCCGCTGCGGGAACAGGGGCTGCTGCGGATCAGCGTGTGTGACAATGGTCTGGGCATTGAACCGGAACAGCTGGCCCGGCTGCAGGCGGGGCTGGCGGCCCCCGGCGACCGGTGGGAGCACATTGGTGTGTATAACGTGGCGGCGCGTCTGCGGCTGCTGGACAAGCGCTGCCGGTTTGAGGTGCGCTCACACCCAGGGCGGGGCACGGCGGTGAGCCTGTATCTGCCCCTTGTGGAATTGACAGAAGAGGAGGACTTGGATGATGATTCGCCTGTTGATCGCGGATGACGAGCGGCTGGAGCGGGAAGCGCTTGTGGAAATGGTGTCCCGGCGCTTTGAGCATGAGGTGGTGCTGGAGACCGCCGAAAATGGCCGCAAGGCTGCGGATGCCGCCATCCTGTGGGGAGCGGACCTCATTTTGATGGACATCGAGATGCCGGGTATGAGCGGTCTGGATGCTGCCCGCGCTGTGCTGGCCCAGCGGCCCGGCTGCCGGGTCGTCTTCGTCACGGCCTACAGCCTGTTCCAGTACGCCCACGAGGCGGTGCATCTGGGGGCCTGCGATTATCTGCTGAAGCCGGTGGACCCGGACGAGCTGGAAGCCTCCATCCGCCGGGCCATCCGGCAGATCGAAACGGAGCGGAAGCTGGAAGCGCTGGCCCCGGTGCAGCCGGAGCCGGAAGCCCCCGCCGCCCCGGAGGCTCCGGCACCCGCCCACCCGGAAAGTGAGAACCAGCAGACCGCCCTTGTAATGGCCCACGTGCGGCGGTATCTGGAAGACAACTATATGTTTGACATCTCGCTGGACAGCGTGGGGGAGATCCTGCACATCAGCCCCGCCTACCTGTCGGCCCAGTTCAAGAAATACCAGAAGATGAACTTCCTGGACTGCCTGACGGAGCTGCGCATCAACGCCGCCAAGGAACTGCTGAATGACCCCTTCCGCTCCTCGGCGGAGGTGGCCTCCATGGTAGGCTATGAGGACGCCAGCTACTTTGCCCGTGCCTTCAAAAAGCGCACAGGCGTCACCCCCACGCAATACCGGAAACAGGCCGCCAAGGCCGCCAAAGACCAGCAGGAGGCGGCACTGTGAGCCGGGCGTTTACCCGGCGGCAGGTGCTGGCGGCGGCCGCCGGAGCCATGCTGGGCTTTGGGGCCTGCCAGAAGCAGGAAACGGCCTCGGACAAGCCGGAGCTGGTGCTGCGCTACGCCGAGAACCAGCCGGAGGATTACCCCACCACGCAGGCGGCTCTGGCCTTTGGAAACCTGCTGGAAGAGCAGACCGGAGGCCGGGTGAAGGTGGCTGTGTACAGCAAGGGAGAGCTGGGGGCGGAGATGAGCGTCATCCAGCAGATCCAGTTCGGCGGCATCGACTTTGCCCGTGTCTCGCTGAGCCAGCTGGCAGAATACATGCCTGCCCTGAACGTGCTGCAGCTGCCGTTCCTCTATCAGGATGCCGGCCAGATGTGGCGTGTGCTGGACGGAAGCATCGGGGACGAGTTTCTGACCCGGCTGGATGCGATCGACCTGACCGGGCTTTCCTGGTTCGATGCCGGTGTGCGCAGCTTCTACACCCGCCAGAAGGTCACATGTCTGGCCGAGCTGCAGGGGCTGAAGCTCCGTGTGCAGGAATCCGACACCATGAGCATGATGGTCTCGGCTCTGGGGGCCGACCCGGTGCAGGTGGTGTACAGTCAGGTGTACGCGGCCCTGCACAACGGCCAGATCGACGGGGCGGAAAACAACTGGCCCAGCTATGAGGCCATGAGCCATTACGAGGTGGCGCCCTACTTCCTGCGGGATGAGCATACCCGCGTTCCGGAGATCCAGCTGGCCAGCATCCCGGCAATGGAAAAGATGGCCGCGCTGGACCCGACGTTCCCGGACATCCTGCGCAGCTGCGCGCGGGAGTCGGCGCTGATCGAGCGCACCCTCTGGGCCGAGCAGGAGGAGGGTGCGGAACAGGAGATGCTGGCCCGCGGCATTGTGGTCACCGAGCTTTCCAGTGAGGAAAAACAGAAATTCCGCGCCGCAGTCCAGCCCCTGTACGATCAGTTTGCGGACCAGTCGGAGCTGATCGCCCGCATTCAGAACAGTTAAAAATATCAGGAAGAATCCCAGCCGTTGGCAGGTATGCCCAAAGGCTTGGGTTCTTGTTTGTGCAGGATGTACAGAAGTTGTTTTCACATTTTTTTGAAAAACAGGATATTTTTTGGAAGCCCTTGTTCTGACCAAGAAATTTTGCTAAAGTGTGAACAGTGAATGAACGACAGCACCGCATCTGTGCAGGAGGATGCTGCCGGAAGGAAACAGAAGAATATATTTCAGGAGGGTTTTACCATGAAAAAGATCTCTCGTCGCAGCTTTCTCGCCGTTGCCGGTGCAGCTACCGCAGCTGCTGCCCTGACCGCATGTGGCGGCTCTTCCAGCTCCACTGCATCCTCTGCCGCCGGTTCCACCGCCGCTTCTGCTGCGGGCGATGCCGCCGCTGCTGCCAACGATCCCAAGGTCACTCTGGTCTACGCCGAGGTCAACCCGCTGGATACCATCGTCGGCCAGACCGCTACCCACTTCAAGGAGAAGGTCGAAGAGCTGACCGGCGGCTCTGTTGTCATCGATGTGCAGGCTTCCGGTGTTCTGGGTTCTGAGAACGACGTTCTGGACGCCATCCTGGGCGGCTCCACTTCCATTGATATGAGCCGTATCTCCGCTTTCGCACTGACCAGCTACGGCTGCAACAAGTCCAAGCTGCTGAGCATCCCCTTCACCTTTGAGAACCGCGCACACTTCTGGAACTTCGCCAACAGCGACCTCGCACCGGAGTTCCTGAACGAGCCCCAGGAGCTGGGCCTGCCCGTTCGCGGCATCTTCTACGGCGAGGAGGGCTTCCGCCACTTCTTCACTGTCAAGCCTGTTTCCGGCATCGCTGATTTCAAGGGCCTGAAGCTCCGCGTGTCCAACGACCCCGTCATGAACGGCATGGTCGAGAGTCTGGGCGCAAACCCCACCGTTGTTTCCTTCGGTGAGCTGTACAGCGCACTGCAGACCGGCGTTGTCGATGGCGCTGAGCAGCCCATCGCAAACTACAAGTCCAACGCTTTCCCTGAGGTTGCCAACAACCTGATCCTGGACGGCCACACCCTGGGCGCGATCCAGGCTGTTATCACCGATAACGCATGGGCAAAGCTGACCGAGAACCAGCAGGCTGCCATCATGGAGGCCGGTGCTGACACCCAGAAGTTCAATGCAGACCTGTCTGAGAGCGCTGAGAACAAGGTTCTGGATGAGCTGAAGTCCTCCGGCTGCAATGTGGTGGATGTTCCCGATAAGGCACCCTGGCAGGAAGCATGTGCCAAGGTCATCAGCGACAACACCTCCGATCAGGCTGAGCTGTACCAGAAGCTGCTGGACATGAAGGCATAAGCAAAAGCGCCTTTTCCATGCAAAAATAAAATGGCCCGGCGGGGACAACGGGAAATCGGCCCGCTGCCCCCGCCGGGCTTTTATAGTAAAGGAGGAAACCTTATGCCGAAAATCTTTACCACATTGGATAAGATCAAGCCGGCGTACGACATCACCTATAAGGTGGTGTTGTTCATCTGCAAGATTTTGCTGATCCTGGACATCCTCATCACCACCATGTCGGTCATTGGCCGTTACGTCCCCTTCATCCCGGACCCTGCCTGGTCGGAAGAAGTCGTGCTGACCTGCATGAGCTACATGGCCGTGCTGAGTGCAGCGCTGGCCATCCGCCGCGGTGCCCACATCCGCATGACCGCCTTTGATGTCTACCTGCCCAAGGCAGTCGTCAAGGTGCTGGACATCCTGGCCGATGCTGCCGTGATGGTGCTGGGCATCATTATGATGGTGGTGGGCTGGAACTACGCTACCACCCTGGGCGGCCGCGGTTTCTACGTTTCCATGCCCTGGCTGAGCCGTTTCTGGATGTACTTCCCCGTGCCGCTGGCCGGTGTTGCCATGATCGTGTTCGAATTTGAGTCCATCTACAACCACATCAAGAGCCTGTTTGTAAAGGAGGAGAATTGATATGACAGTTCAGACACTGGCGATCCTTGTCCTTCTGGTCAGCTTCTTTGTGATGATCTTTCTGCGGTTCCCCATTGCATACGCCGTTGGCCTTTCCAGTGTGTTCTGCCTGATGGTGCAGGGCCAGGCCCTTACGGATGTCTGCCGTCTGATGGTCAAGGGCATTTCGTCCTTCAGCCTGATGGCCGTGCCCTTCTTCATCACCATGGGTGTGCTCATGGGCTCCGGCGGCATCTCTGAAAAACTGATCGCTCTGGCCGATGCCTGCGTCGGCTGGATGCGCGGCGGCATGGCCATGGTCAACATCGTGGCTTCCTACTTCTTCGGCGGCATTTCCGGTTCCGCCTCCGCCGATACCGCTTCCATCGGCTCCATTATGATCCCCATGATGGTGGATCAGGGCTACGATGCCGACTTCTCCACCGCTGTTACCATCACCTCCTCCTGCGAGGGCCTGCTAGTTCCTCCGAGCCATAACATGGTCATCTACGCCACCACCGCCGGCGGCATCTCCGTGGGCAGCTTGTTCCTGGCTGGCTACCTGCCCGGCGCTCTGCTGGCCATCGTCCTGATGATCGGCTCCTACATCATCTCCGTCAAGGAAAACTACCCCAAGGGCTCGCCCTTCAGCATCAAGGGCTTCATCAAGCAGCTGGGTACTTCCATCTGGGCGCTGGCTGCCGTTGTCATCGTTGTCTTTGGCGTCGTGGGCGGCGTGTTCACCGCCACGGAGTCCGCAGCCATCGCCGTTATCTACTCCCTGTTCGTGTCCGTGTTCATTTACAAGGGCCTGGATTGGAAGGGCGTCTGGTACGCTCTGGACGAGTGTGTGAACACCCTGTCCATCGTCCTGATCCTGATCGCCACCTCTGCGGTGTTCGGCAACTGCCTGACCATGCTGCATGTGCCCGATCTGGCCGCAAACGCCATCACCAGCGTGACCGATAACCCCTACATCATCGCCCTGCTCATTGATGTCATCATTCTGGTTCTGGGCTGCATCATGGATATGGCCCCCATCATCCTGATCGCTACCCCCATCCTGCTGCCCATTGCAACCTCCATTGGTATCGACCCCATCCAGTTCGGTATCATCGTGGTGCTGAACTGCGGCATCGGCCTGCTGACTCCTCCTGTCGGCGCTGTCCTGTTCATCGGCTCTGCCGTTGCAAAGCGTCCCATGGAAAAGGTCGTCAAGGCGACCCTGCCGTTCTACCTGTGCATGTTCATCGCCCTGGTGCTGCTGACCTTTATCCCCGACATCAGCCTGGCCATCCCCAAGCTGCTGGGCGGCTACGTCAGCCCCATCCCCAATCCCCTTGGCCCGGTGTTCATCCACTGATGTGCGTGTGAGCAAGTTTCTTCTCCTGACACGATAACCTATCTGCAAGAGCCATTCTCACGGTGCGATTCCTGCGCCGTGGGGATGGCTCTTTGTTTGGCGATTTTTTTGCCGGAATCTCCAATTTTGCGGCTCCGAAATTGTGATATGATACAAAAATAAAATAACCTATTGAATAAATTGTGACAAAATGGTAATATAAGGCCAACAAATCGGGTGTATGGAAAGACCATCACTCGGATGGGTGCAGTGCGAAACTATTTTGGAGGATACGATTATGAAAATGTTCAAAAAGCTCATGGCTGTTGCGCTCGCTGGCGTTATGGCACTGGCAGTTCTGACCGGCTGCGGTTCTTCTCTGAATGGGAAAGAACTCATCAAGCAGATGAACGACCAATTGACTTACACTTCGATGGTCGATCCGAGTTTTAAGAACTATAAGGAGTTCAAGGCCGACAAGGAAATGGATGCAAAGGCTGAGACGATCGCAAAGAAGGTCGCAGAAAAGGCAAAGACCCAGGCTGAGATCGTGACCGTGCTGAAGTCTGACGACGTGAAGAACATCCTGGTGGGCAAGGACGATACCAATATCTACGAGGTCAGCTATGTGAAGAGCGTTTCCTTCGGCAGCAAATACTACAAGACCAACAAGGACATGGTTGACCTGCAGGTTATTGATGAAAACGCAACAAGCCATTTTGACATCACCGCACAGGTGGGCCGTGAAGTGAAGGATGCCGTGGTTGGCGTTGGCTTTGCAGATGCAACGGTTGGCGGCAGCGTTTATACCATCGTTGTCATGAAGGTCCCCACCCAGAAGATCGCATAACTTCGAACGATACCTTTTAACTTGGGCATTGCAATAAGATTGAAACACCCTGAACTGCACCAAACGAATCATTGAATCACACTCCTGCCCCGGAGCGAGCCATGCGGCCTCGCTCCGGGGCCTTTTGCGTTTGCAGTCACATCGGTGCCCGGCCCGGCATAGGCTGACACAGACCTTGGGGAGGAGGAGCCGGGCATGGAAGGACGAAAGCAGGTTGCGGTGATCGGCGGCGACGCGCGGCAGGCGGCAGCGGGCCGGGCGCTGGCGCGGGCGGGATACGCCGTCTGCGGGGCAGAACAGGTGGCCCT
>ERZ809426.598-NODE-598-length-27003-cov-8.596742_pt1 | contig 27003 bp, 29 predicted proteins | sample MGYA00520791_ERZ809426 | MGnify/ENA primary metagenome ERZ809426 (study PRJEB31576, sample SAMEA3212668) | Homo sapiens | biome: human-gut; feature: human gut; material: fecal | place: Sweden | collected 2012 ... | reverse complement strand
ATTGGCAGTCCATTATTAAGTTTTTTATTATGTTCCCTTTGTACACCGTTGCAAGCCAACGGACATCATTCAGTCAGCAGGTCGAAAGCGCCCGCTTGATGCCGACGATACATGCACGGTCTATTTTCGTGACTATGATGCGGATTGGTATTATGGTGACTTGAAGAAATTTAAGGTGATCGTGACAGAAGAGCTGAAGCCAGCAGTGGCGTATCTTGCAGGGGCGGAGGCGTTTGAAGTGTTCCGAAACAGTGGAACGCCCGATAGTATCAACAAAAAAATAAGAAAGTGCAGGATCATGGAGTTCGATGATGCAAAGGGTGAATACCGCGTGAATCTGCTCGGCGTCCGACAATTGAAGCGTGAATTGGAGCTGCTCAACGAAATGCTCGAAACGTCATATAAGCAAGTCTTTGCAAAGTATGCGCCGGTGCTAGCAGAGGAAACGGTACCGTATTGCTTTGACTCGGTGGCGAACTGGATAGACGCACACTTGAATCAGCCGATGTTAAAAGAAGAAATGTACGAAAGTATCATGGCCTTGAATGTGTTCAAAGAGTATAAAGGACGTCCAATGGGACAGGACATACTAAATCGTAAACTTCAAATCTATGGAGTCAAGATCATTACAGTTCGAGAATTTAAGAGAAACGAGAATCGCAATAGAACATTCTGGAAATTGATTCGGATTTGATATGATTTTGGCGCAAAAATTGTACTTACTCTATATATAATAGGTACAAAAAATGAGCCAAATTTAGAGAACAAGAAAAAATAATCGACTTATGATATACTTATAATTTATGATTCGTGAATGCTTTGATATCGAGCTTGCGAGATATTAAAGTATTTGCGAAAAATAGAAGATGAGGGGGGTGGGAGAAGAGGAAACCCACCATTGATTCGATCAGAGTGAACATGTTGAAGAATTGGCGTAAAATAGTCAAAAATGAGAAGAAGTAGGATGATTTCCCGAATTTGAATATAGCTCGATGATGTGTCAATTCCGCACAAGTATGGGAAATACGATGATGCGTCGAATATTGAGAAACAAGAAAGCGTCTGCCCGGCGGATGGCGTCACAAATCGTTACGCTATCTGGATTGACACGATTGAAAAGTGCACTTGGATCAAAATGCGACATGTTATCGTTGATTGATATAAGGGCGTCTACACTGTGAACACCGTTTGATGGCCGGATTTTGGGCTGTCAGAGGAAGTCGCATTCCACGACCGCTCTGCAACTAGCCTCAAATTGATGCGAGTTCAAAGGCTCAGTAGTCAAAGTGAGTGTCGATGAACCGTTATCAAAATGATTACAGTTGAAAAAGCTCAGTAGTTAAAATGACTACCAAGAATCATATTCTATCGATGATACGATCAATAAACATTAGTCAAATTGGTAAAGGTTCAATAGTCCTCAAAATGAGGAAAGTTCAATATCGCTCAGATAAAGGCGGTAGATGGTCGCAGTAGCCCTCGATTAAAAACGCCGCATAGTACATGACGGCTTTCTATGATGCCACGCAAGTTATGACGGACAATTTTGTGGTATTTCGCTTTTTTGCGATTAACTGTACCATCAACACCCGTCATTTTGTCCCTAGTTGAAACCTCATCAAGACACAAAAACGCCCCACTGCTCGTGATATGACATTGAGTAGCGGGGTGTTGCTATTGTGGAACACCTATTTCAGAATAGAGAGATCGTCATAGCGGGCGACACCATTATAGAGCAGCTCAAGCATAGCCACGGCAGAGGGGCGACCATTCAAAGGATAGCCAGCCAGTTCCTGAACGCGATCGGGGAAGAAATCCCATGCGACCTTGGATGCCCGGCGGACCGTGCTTTGGACTGCTCTGGGGCCGCGCAGATTTTTGTCGGCAATGGGCGTGTAGATCTCTTTCTCTACGGCTCGCAGGCGGTCTTCATCCTCGGCAATCAACGTCAGAGCTTGTGATAGAATCATGTGGGCGTTCATGTTGCGGGTGATCCTGACATAGCGCAGTACATCATTGATACGGGCGGATAAATCGGAAGTAACCATTTTGACACCATTCCTATTACATATATTTGAATCAGTTCCATCCTGTTCGAAATAAATGTAACGCAAAATATGCCAAACCTGGCGAAAAGCGTCCAAATGCGTCGTTAAGTGCTGAAATGTGTCACAACGGCACGGCGGCGGCGTGAATTGGCAGGGGTATAGCAGGGGATAGGAACGCGTCAGCGGAGTGCTTGGTTGGATGATAACATGGTATATACAGTCTATAAAGGCGTTTGCCTTTGGCTGGGTGCTGTAGCGGCAGATTTCCATGACACCACGCATATTATACACCGTTGTTTTACGTACCTTCGTAATTCCTCTCTCAACGGTGATCAAACTGACCACTGTTGACAACATACCGAAACGATCCACATGTGATTTCCGACCTCAGTCGTCAAATTGACGACCGAGCTCAATGGGTCACAGCTGAATTTTCAGCGCTGATAGAATCGCCATACACGACCCTGTACCAAACAGTATGCCACCGGTCACGACCTAAGTTCAGATGAGATCAGTCAGACCGACCCCATCAAGAAAGATGTGCTCAATTCTGCGCAGATGTAGATGGTGGACAAAAATGTTCTCTGTGCACACAAGTGAGTATGCTCAAAAATGAGCTGTCCTCCGTGTTCTATAAAACCAATAACGTTTGACCAAAAGTGGTTGAATGAAACTGTTCCCCCCACAATTTCGGGGAGCCTCATAATCAAATCGAAAATCCGCCGGGATGTGTGCTGGCTGATATTAAACGCGGCTCTTTAAGTTCACTTTCTGACTGAATACTGTATAAAATAGAAGGAGCCCTGCTACTCGTGTCTGAGCGGCAGAGCTCTGTTGTTGTGGAATGATGGTTGGCGTCAGCGTTCAATGATTTCTGTGGTGATTCTGGTTTGATCTTCACCAAGCAGCTTGCCATACGCGCGGTCTGAGATCCGCTTGAACTCCTCTGCTTTTTCTCTTGATTCAAAGTAATCTTGTCCCAGCACGGAATCTCCGTCCTCATGATCGATAATTTGTACCAAGATTTTATTTTCAGCCATAAGCTTACCTCCCGCTGCTGATAGAAGTGGTGACGATGGGTGCAGTGTCCTATTACCGCAGCTTTCTCATATACGCTTCGGACGTTCTTTTCTGGCTCTCGTAAAAGGTAACGCCGGTAACATCGTTCACGACCAAATCATCATAGGGGATGCCCTTTTTGTTCAGGTGGTCAATGAACCAACGTTTTTTCAGATAGCACCACGGGGTTCTGCTGAGATCACCGTAACTCGATGCAGGTCGCTCACATGCGTTGTAGGTTTTGCCGCAGATGCTCCACCACTCTTTACGTACTCGCTCACGCATTTGTAGGACCTCAGAGGTGCCATGGAGGTCGTGCTCCTCGCCATACTGATAATCTGCCTTCTTGATTTTTGCGTTCTGTCCCGCGCTGACTGCACCAGCCGCACCAAGACCCAACATACCTAAAACAAATGAAAAAGCGCCTGCCATAATAGTTTCCTCCTGTATTTTGAAGTGTGTTTGCCTTTGCTGTACATGAAGTCTACCAAACAATGTGTCCGATAAAGTGGATTTACAAGTGCACTTTTAATTTCTGTCTGTTGAGCGCGAACTGATGGATGACCGCACTGTCGCAGGCAAAAAGTCTCCGGTAAGGCATCCGGTAGCGGGGCACACCTCTCACTCAGTCAGCCCCAACAGATAATCGGTCGACACTTGATAGAATTGGGCAAGTTGGATCAGATGGGGGATTTCGGGACATTTATCGTGCTCCCATGCGTAGACTGCCCGGCGGCTCACGCCCATGGTTCGTGCAAGATCGGTCTGGGTATAGCCGTGCGTCAGGCGCAGGTGCTGCAGGCGTTCTGATATGATAGTCATGGTACATTTCCTCGTATGATATAATGGGCGTCCTCTCACAGCCCAGCGAATCTCTGTCTTTACGAGTGCACTTTTATCGCAAATCAAAAAATTGCGCAACATCAAAACAGCATCTCTGCGATATGCAATTCAACGATGTTGCTGTCGCATTAAAAAGTTGAATTGCTATAAAACCGGCACTACTCTCACTCGTGCCCTCGCTCTCTGTCCTGCTATGATTTAGTCGGCCTTCACGAACAGCTCCATGCAGTCCGCGCAAATGACTCGCACTTCCTTGGTGCTCCGGATGATGGTACCGCACTTGGGACATACCCACCGTCGGGTACTGCTCTTGGCTTTGGGAGGTTTCGGTGCTCCGGTCTGACTGCTGCCGGGTGCCTTGCTGCCTGCTCCGGTGCCTGCCATATCCGACCATGCTAGCCGCTCACCCATCTGGATATCCTGCCAGCCTTGGAAGATGATGAAGTCCAGCAGCTCTTCGGACGGACTCGTGATGGTCCAGCCATACTTTTCGTGGTGGTCGACGGTCAGCCCGTGTGTCTCTGCCTGCTCCTTAAAGCGCCGGTTGTGGTAGACCCCGTTGTTGCTGGTGTCTTTGATGCCGGTCTCCATGCAGTATTCGTGCACCATCTCATGCAGAAGGGTGGACGCGGTCTCCTCGATGGGACGGTCAAGGGTAGCTGACGAAATATTGATCTCGTACTTGTTCTCGCCGCCTGCCTGCCAGACCTTGGAACAGGTGATGTGACCATAGGCGGACGGGGTCTTTTTCAGGCTGATGATGGGTTCGGGCAGCTTGCCTGCAAAGTAGTGCTTGTTGAGCTCACGGAACATCTTTTCCAGCTGACCAGCAGCGCGGGAGGTTTTGACAGTCTGTTTCATGATTTTTCGAACCTTTCTATTGATAAAAAGGGCCGGGACAGGTATAATATTGGTGTAGCCCGCCCCGGCGGGTGTGTTGGGCTTTGTACAGCGCAAACTTTGGAAGGGGAGCGCTGTATGGGGCTCTTTTTAGGTGATGCTCAGGCGGGTGCCGGTGACTGTTTTGCTGTACTGGTCATACAGGTCAGGAGCCACAGCCTTGATGGCTTTGCTGTCCAGTCGGGTGCTGGAGAAATCGGACAGGCGGACTTTGTGGCAGCCTACTTCCAGATAGTTGGTGGAGCGCTCAGCCAGTGCCTCGCGGATCTGGATCTTCAGCTGTTCCTGTTCAGCCTGTGCGGCCTCGATCAGTTGGGCGGCCTCCTTGTACTGTTCGACAAGGGTCAGTAAAACGTTGATGCTCATGTGTGTACCTCTCTTCAAATCGTTGGGTGAATGGTCGGATGTGAGAACCGGTGTTCCCGATGGCACGAGTATACCAGTTAACTGGATGTGTGTCTATTGATATAATCGACAGCGTTAACTGGTTTCATCCAAGAGAAATTGTACGAAATGCCAATTAACTGGCATCTTGAAAATTTACTATAATAGGTGTATTTATGGCAACAAAAGAAGCGCACAGCAAAGCAAACATAGAATATAATCGGCGACAGGATAACATCATGATTCGACCTTCCAAGGAGATGGGCGCAATAATCCGCCAGTCTGCTGCAGCCGAAAACATGAGTGTGCAGAGGTATGTTTTGCAGACCCTCTACGCAAGAACCGGCGCAACAGGGGGCGGGGTGGTTAAAAATCCGGAGACAGGCTCCCTTTCCTTAGAACGGAGGAGTTGTCTTATCTCCCCAGACCGGGAAAAAATCTTGCGGGACATTCTGCGGGATATCGTGCTGAACACAGCTCCAGGTGAACGAAATGCGCTTTCAGACCTGCTGGTGCAGATTATAAATGAGAGCATAGAGCAAAATGCGGACAGCGTTTATCAGACGGTGACGGATTCGTTGCTGTAAAATCAGCCTCTGTCTTTCACAGAAATGTGATCGGCGGGGGCCTTTTTAGCACAAAAAATAACCTGACCTATGCAAAAGAGCACAAACCAGGTGGTGCGCTGCATTGATGGTTAATTATACCTATATATAATAGGAAAATCGGGGGAGAGAGTAAAAATTATATAGTGTAATGCGATACGTCTAGTCTGAACCCATGACCAATGCAATGGTATGAACCATTTTTTTAGTGCGAAGGGATGCACTATTTAGCGGCTATCATTACATTGAAACTGCTATCTCACCTGACCGTGCTATCCAGCGCTATAGACAACTATATGACCACACATTTTTCTGCCAGTGATTTCATCTGGGATTTTCAGGCGAAACTGGGCAATGTGTGGAAAAGATTAGGTTGAGTCGAAATTTTTTCTAAAACATAGATAGATACAATTCCTCGGATTTCTATTGATTCCCAGATGTAACCATGATAGAATAATAAGAGAATTCAGACGGCCACGTAGAAGAACTGGTATCCTCCGTTTTGGGATGGGAGATACGCCTTGATTGCGGGTAAGGAGGTGAATCATGTGGGCTTGTGTCTGTTTGCGAACAATAATGTGATAAATCATGCGGAAAACCAAATGATAGACCACAATAAAAAGCCCACTGCTGTTTACCTTGCTGGCATGATGCGCAAAGGTGAAAATGAAGTGGGCTTGTTAGGGTTTTACAAAAATGTAAAAATTTGCACTCTGATAGTACTGTGCGTGTGGAGCTTGAGCTGCAGTGTGATGTTCTGGTTCTTGCTGCGGTCACATTGCATTTGAAATGACCTTTGGCGAAACCGTCGTCCGAGGGCTTTTGTTTACCTGGAAATCAGGAGGTACACGGTCTGTACGTCTTGGGAAAAGAGGAACGGCTATCTAAAAGGAAGGTGCTTGCGGGAACGGTGTGAGCTAAAGGGATTACTTTAAAACGGATAACGATAAGAAACGTATAGACAAGGATTTATGTGAGGAAAAATGGCTACGAATACGACCGGAATTGAGAAGAAAGTTGAAATTGACCGAAAAGAGAATCTGCACGCCCATCGGCTGTACTGGTTTGTCCGCCGTGCGCAGGATATTGTTCTGTCGTCGGTGACGCTGGTAGTGCTGTCACCGGTCATGTTGATTACAGCGATTGCTATTGTGGTAGATGATCCATCAGCTGGCCCAATTTTCTCGCAGGAGCGTATTGGCTGCAACGGAAAACCCTTCAAGTTTTACAAATTCCGCTCCATGTGCCCCAATGCAGAGGCAAAACTAGACGACCTGCTGGATCAAAACGAGATGGATGGCCCTGTGTTCAAAATCAAGGATGATCCGCGCATTACTCGTGTGGGTAAATTTATCCGCAAGACCAGCATTGATGAACTGCCGCAGCTATGGAATATCCTGAAGGGTGATATGAGCATAGTTGGCCCCCGCCCTGCACTTCCCCGTGAGGTAGAGCAGTACGGCGACTACGAAAAGCAGCGCCTTTATGTAACTCCCGGCTTGAGCTGTTATTGGCAGATTGCTCCGCACCGCTACGACCTCTCCTTTGAAGAGTGGATGGATCTGGATGTGAAATATGTCAAAGAGCGCAGCTTTTGGGTGGATTGGAAGATTATTTTTAAAACAATCAAGGTGTGCCTTTTGGGGCATGGAGCGTAATGAATAACCATTGCTGAAGTTACTTAAAAACCGATAATAGGCTCGAAAGGAATATAATTTATGGATATCAAGAAAGAATATGAACGCTGGTTGGCAAATGCCACCGCCGATGCCGATGTAGTGGCAGAACTAAGAATATTGGATGATTCCAAAATCGAGGACGCGTTCTATCGTGACCTCGCCTTTGGCACGGGCGGTCTGCGCGGCGTCATCGGCGCAGGCACCAACCGGATGAACGTCTATACCGTGGCAAAGGCTTCTCAGGGTCTGGCGGACTACTTGAAGAAGAATTTTGCAGAGCCGTCCGTGACCATCGGTTATGACAGCCGCATCAAGAGCGATGTGTTTGCAAAGGTGGCTGCGGGTGTGTTCGCGGCCAACGGCGTCAAGGTCAACATCTGGCCTGTTCTAATGCCGGTTCCTACCGTCTCCTTTGCGACCCGCTATCTGCACACCTCTGCCGGTGTCATGGTGACGGCCTCTCACAATCCCAGCAAGTACAACGGCTATAAGGTCTACGGTGCAGATGGCTGCCAGATCACCACCGAAGCTGCTGCTGAAATTCTGGCTGAGATCGAGAAACTTGACATTTTTGCAGACGTCAAGACCAGCGATTTTGAAGCAGGTGTGGCAAACGGCAGCATCCAGTACATCCCGGATGAGGTTTACACTGCATTCGTGGAGCAGGTCAAGAGCCAGTCCGTCCTGTTCGGCGAAGAAGTCAACAAGAACGTAGCCATCGTGTATAGCCCGCTGAACGGCACCGGTCTGAAGCCTGTGACCCGCACCCTGAAAGAGATGGACATGATTGAAGTTCAGCTTGGTGATGAAATTAGCGTTGCTGATAAGATCAAATTCCCCATGGTGTAAGAACTAAGGGGTGATGGCTATGGAAATCATGAAATTGATTCCGACTGGCAAGGACTACCTGTGGGGCGGCACCCGACTCCGGGAAGAATACGGAAAAAAGATTGATTTGACCCCGTTGGCGGAGACATGGGAATGCTCTGTACATCCGGATGGCCCTAGCTATGTGGCGAATGGAATCTATAAGGGACAAACGCTGGCAGAGGTGCTGAGTGCTCACAAAGAATATCTTGGTACAAAGGTGGAAAACGGAGAACTGCCTGTATTGGTGAAATTCATCGATGCAAAGAAAGATTTGTCTGTTCAGGTTCATCCCGATGATGCATATGCACGAGAGCACGAAGGCGACAACGGTAAGACCGAGATGTGGTACGTTGTGGACGCTGATGAAGGTGCACATTTAATTTACGGCTTTCAGCACAAGGTGACCGAGGAAATACTTCGGAAAGCTATTGAAACTGGAACATTGGATAAGCACTTGCAAAAAGTTGAAGTTCACAAGGGCGATACTTATTTTGTCCCGGCGGGGACCGTACACGGCATTGGAAAAGGTATTCTGGTGGCTGAAATCCAGGAAAGCTCTAATGTGACCTACCGTGTCTATGACTATGACCGTGTGGATAAGAACGGCAAAAAGCGTGAACTGCATTTTGATAAGGCAGTTCAGGTCATGGATATGAATGTTGAACCGGATGTGAGCCAGAAACCCAGAATCGTGAAATACTATTCCGGATGCTCTCGAGAGTTGCTCTGCCGCTGCAAATATTTTGAAACAGAGCGGATTCAAGTCACAAAGGGCTTTGCTTTTTCTGTAATGGATACCTCTTTTCAGGTGCTGATGTGCCTAAATGGATACGGTGAAGTACAGACGATGGATGCAGAGCAAAAGCCGATGCGATTCAGTAAAGGCGAAACGCTGTTTTTACCAGCTGGACTGGGCAGATGCTTGGTTGTTGGGGACGCAGAGCTAATTAAGGTTCGGTGCTAAAAAATTTTATAGGATGGAATTATGACCGTAAAGAATACTGAATTACCCCGCGAAAATTGTTGTGCGGAGAACAAACCCCAAAATGAGTTCAGTACAAAAGCGTACCTCTTTATAAAAAGACTTTTTGACATAATAACGTCACTGGTTTTACTTATTTTGATTTCGCCGTTGCTGCTGGTTCTTTCGATTCTGGTCTATGTGGATGACCCGGGAAAAGTTTTCTATGGGCATGTCAGAATTGGTAAAAACGGAAAGCCTTTTAAGATGTGGAAATTCCGTAGTATGTACATGAATGCCGACAAAATGATTGATTTGCTTACGCCAGAACAGGCAAAGCAATATTACACAGAGTTCAAGATTGACAACGACCCGCGCATAACTAGGATCGGAAATTTTTTGCGGAAAACCAGTCTGGACGAATTGCCACAGCTTTTTAATGTGATCTGCAATGATATGAGTCTGGTAGGCCCTCGCCCACTGATCGAGTCGGAAATTCAGACCTACTATGAAGACACCCACGATGTACTGCTGGCCGTAAAGCCGGGCGTTACCGGATACTGGCAGGCTTATGCGCGAAATAATGCGACCTACCAAAGCGGCGAGCGGCAGAAAATGGAAATGTATTATGTCCACAATGCATCACTGTGGTTGGACATCAAGATTCTGTTTAAGACCATCGGGTCGGTTTTGAAGAAGCAGGGGGCGCAGTAAAGAAACCATGAAAAAGATTTTACAGATATCCAACTACCAGTATCCGCATATTGGCGGCATTGAGCAGGTGGCAAGAGATATTGCGGATTCTCTGCTTGACGATAAGGAAATTGAGCAGAAGATGATTTGCTTTAACGAGGATGCACAAGATGGCAATTATCTCTGTCATCGCAAAGAGACCGTGCACGATTCTGTGGATGGTGTGGAAGTGATCCGATGCGGTTGCTTTGCAAAAGTGGCATCGCAGTCGTTGTCGTTCACCTATCCACATGAATTAAAAAAGGTGCTGCAAGACTTTGCCCCGGATATTGTAATTTTGCATTATCCGAATCCCTTTGTTTCGAGCTTCTTACTGCCAATGCTCCCGAAAAACACAAAATTTATATTGTACTGGCATTTGGACATTACAAAGCAAAAAGTTCTTGGAAAGCTGTTCCATGGTCAAACGCTGCATTTATTGGAACGAGCGGACAAGGTAATAGCAACCAGTCCGAATTATGTGGACGGAAGCCCATATTTGAGCCAGTACCGCGCAAAGTGTGAAGTTATCCCCAATTGCATTCGGATGGAGCGGTTGACCCCTACTGCTACGATCTACAAAAAGGCAGAGCTAATTCGGAAGGAAAATGAGGGAAAAATCCTCTGTTTTGGTGTAGGACGGCATGTCCCGTACAAAGGTTTCACCTATCTTGTAAAGGCAAGCAAACTCTTGGATGATCGTTTTCGCATTCATATCGGCGGAAAGGGTGAGCTGACACAAGCGCTGAAGGAAGAAGCAAAGGACGACAACAAAATCCAATTCCTTGGTCGTGTAAGCGATGAGGACATGATCGCCTATTATCTGGCTTGTGATATTTTCTGCTTCCCGTCCATTACCAAGAACGAAGCATTTGGCATTGCCCTTGCAGAGGGTATGTATTTTGCCAAGCCAGCAGTCACCTTTACAATTCCAGGCAGCGGAGTGAACTATGTCAATCTGGCTGGCGTAACGGGTATCGAGTGCTCGAATGGAGATGTACAGGCTTATGCAGATGCATTGACAAAGCTTGCGAATGATCCAGAACTGCGAGAGAAATATGGCAAAGCAGCAAAGCGGAGAGTGGAAGAACATTTTATGTATGATGGACTGAAACGTGCCATTTGGGATCTGATTGCGGAAATGTAATGTAGGAGGAATATGGAAGCCTATGTAATAGATGGGTTGTTTTTGACCCAGAAAATCACCGGAATCCAGCGGTATGCGTATGAGATTACGATGGAACTTGATAAGATCGTTTTGAAAAATACCTTAGAAATTCTGGTTCCGGAGAGTTTTGAAAATATACCGGATCTAAAAAATATCAAAGTTGTGAGATACGGAAAAAAACATGGAGTGCTTTGGCAACAGATTGATTTTGCACGCTATGCGCGAATGCACAAAATGCAATGTATTTGCTTTACGAACATTCTGCCGTTGTTTTACCCGCATGGGATTATCACGATTCACGATGTAAGTTATAAGGCAAACCCGCGATTCTTTACTTCAAAGAGGGACCGTATTTCCGCTCTGTGGCATCGTTTGAATTACTGGTGCGCAGCACATTCCTCTATGAAAATTGTGACTGTATCTGAATTTTCAAAATCGGAAATAATCAAATATTACAAGATTGCCTCAGAGCGAATCACCGTTATTTACAATGCATGGCAACATATGAACCGAATCAAGGCGGCTTCGGATACATTTGAGCGCTACCCGCAGCTTGCAAAAGGTTCTTACTATTTTTCGATGTCAACTCTTGCAGCGAACAAGAATTTCAAATGGATTTTATACGCCGCTAAGAATAATCCAGATGAACAGTTTGCAATTGCTGGAGGTGGAAAGCTGAAAGGCGCTGCGGAAGCGGAAGGTTTTGCGGAACTGCCTAATATCAGCTTTTTGGGATATGTCTGCGATGAAGATGCTAAAACATTGATGGAAAACTGCAAGGCTTTTCTGTTTCCGACTTTGTATGAGGGATTTGGCATTCCACCGTTGGAAGCAGCTGCTTGTGGAGCACCTAGAATTGTTGTGTCAGATACACCGTGTATGCATGAGATTTATGGCGAAAATGCAGAGTATTTGAATCCACGGGATTATCAGGTACGGTTACAAATGCCGTTAAATAGGCAAGAAGTAAATAGTAATCTGAAAAAATATAGCTGGAAAGAATCAGCAGAGAAATTGAAAACGCTACTATGAAAAAATACAGACTAAATAAAAATCAGAAGTTGTTTTTAATAGAATATTTCTTTTTAAATATTTATCTATGGTATCGATATGCCTTTCGTTATAATTCTACACTTACAAGTCCCACATATTATGATACTCCAACAATATGGAAAGTGGGAAAATATATAATTATTATCACGTTTCTGGGGCTGTACGTTGTATTTAATGGATTTAGAATAAAGATGCCTTATAAAAAATTAACGTTTTTGTTGATGACAGCATCGGTGATTGTTTTTGTAAAAGCAATAGTTGTAAAAGATATTGATTTTTTTGCAAAATGGGTATTGGTGATATGGGCTGCATATCCTATGTTAACAATAAGGATGACAGATGATTTTCAAGTAGGATTCTTGCAAATAAATAAAGTGATTTTTATATTCCATGTAGTGTACTCAGCTGTTCAATGTGGATTATATATATTGCAAGGACGTCTTCCGGCATTGGCATATAGAGGAGGAATGGTTCGTTTTGGAGGTGGTTACGATGACCCTAATGCGTTTGCAATTTATTTAATGCTTCCTATTGCGTTTGTTCTTTATAATATTATAAAGGAACATGGAAAAACAAAAGACTATCTTCTATTAGCCATTTGTATGATCCTCCTAGTTATGACAATTAGCTTTGCAGGTTTTTTTGCATTGGGAATAGTAGGAATTCTTTTCTTAAAAAAGTATGGTAAAAAGAGAAGGATGTTTTATTTGGTTTGTTTAGCGCTAGTATGTGTAGTTATAGGTGTGGTTACTTTTAAAGACGAGATTATAACCATAATGGGTAATAAGCAGGATAGCGCTTCTCAGCATTTTGAAATGCTCATTCCACAAATTCAAGATGAAGCAGTTGATGCCTATGTTTTTGGAACGAGGAAAGATTATTTTAGTGAAAACTTTTATAATCAAGTTTTGAATTTGTTTGGGATTGTTTTCTTTTTTTTATATATTGCGTTCAAAATATGGATTGTAAAAATGACGTATAGTATTTCAAAAATAAATAAATATAGTTATAGCGCGTTTGTATATATAACATCTTTTACTATAGCGCAAATTGGTATTCCGTATACAACAGTTTTTCCCGTGAATTTTTTGTATTGGTGCTGTATTTTTTATTTGTTGAATTCATCGCGAACAGTAAAAACAATAAGTAGTTCTTGCGGTAGCGGAGGAAAATAAGCTATGAATAGTTCAAAGATAATTGCTATGTATTTGCCACAGTATCATGAGGTTTTTGAGAATTCGAAGTTTTGGGGAGAGGGCTTTACAGATTGGATAAGCGTAAAAAAAGCTGAACCGTTGTATGAAGGTCATCAGCAACCAAAGGTACCAAAAGATGGGAAATATTATGATTTGTCACAAAAGGAAAATATAGTTTGGCAGACAGAACTTGCAAAAAAATATAGAGTAGATGGCTTTGGAATTTATCACTACTGGTTTTCTAGCCAAAAAAAGCTTTTAACAAAGCCTGCTGAAATTATTCTTGAAAACAAAGATATTGAGATTCCGTTTTTCTTTGCATGGGATAATATTAGTTGGAAAAGAACATGGAGTAAATTAAAAGGAAACGACTGGTCACCGATTGTTGATGATAACACACAGCATAGAAAAGATGAACCCGAAATTTTGATTGAATATATTTTAGGTGATAAAGAAGAATGGAAAAGTCATTTTGATTATCTTCTTCCATATTTCAAGGATGATAGGTATATCAAAAAGGAGGGGCGTCCAGTTTTTGTGGTATACCACTATGACGAGAAGATCATTTTAATGGGAAAGTATTGGAACGAACTTGCTCAGAAAAATGGACTAAGTGGTGTAGAGATTATCTATCGATATGACCCGATTAAAATGATTCCAGGTGCTCAGAAAACATTTACTTATGAACCTCCATATTCCGGATGGGGCACAACAGTAACACGTGCGCTTTCCAAAATAGAAAAGATCTTTGGAAAAAGCGATTTGCAGATATACGAATATGACAAAGTCTGGAAAAAAATTATAGAAAATGCTAAGAAAAGCGCGAATTCAAACGTAATGTCCGGTGCATTTGTTGAGTATGATGATACTCCACGGCGTGGAAAAAAAGGAAAAGTAGTCACAGGAGCGACACCACAAAAATTTGAAAAGTACATGGCAGAGCTGCTGCGAATTTCTAGCCGGCAGAACAAAGATTTCATTTTCCTTACGGCATGGAATGAATGGGGCGAGGGTGCGTATCTGGAACCAGATACCGAAAACGGTTATGCCTATTTGGAAGCTTTGAAACGTGCAGTTGAAAGCGTGAATGCAGAAAATGCTTGATCATACTATTTTAAGGGATTTTGTAAAACAAATTCGGCTGAACCATTTTAAGCGCAGTTGGCGGAAAGCAAATGCTGAAAATGATACCGTTCCAATGAATCACTTCCCGGCAGAATTGGTGAGCGTTGGAAAATGTTCTTATGGTGAGCTGAATGTTGTTACCTTCAACCGTTGCTCGAAGCTAAAAATTGGTTCTTATTGCTCAATTGCACAGCATGTGTACTTTATGCTTGATGTAGAACATCGTGTGAATACAGTTTCTACATATCCATACAAAGCAAAATGTTTGAGGCTGGGCGATGAAGCCTTTTCTAAAGGCGATATCGTTGTAGGCGATGATGTTTGGATTGGCTACGGTGCAACTATTATGTCGGGGGCTCATATCGGGCAAGGGGCGGTGGTTGCGGCAGGTGCAGTAGTAACAAAGGATGTGCCGCCGTATGCAATTGTTGGTGGTGTGCCTGCTAAGGTGATTAAGTATCGTTTTGAGCCTGAAATAGTAGAAGAATTGTTGAAAATTGATTACAGTAGATTGACAGATGAAATGATTAAAGAGCATATTGATGAACTATATACAAATTTGGAAGACGTAGAGCAGCTAGAATGGATGCCTAAAAAGTGCTGACCTTTGATATGTTTCCGGAAATTTGCAAGTAAAAGGCAGAATAAGACGAAGATGATAAAATAGATTGTTGTCTTACGATTCGTCTTTTAGAGACAAACAAAAAAGAGCCTTTTACCCGATGATTTTAAATTAGCAGGAGGAATGCATTATGAAAATCATGCCGAATAGAATGGATCGAGGATTCTTTAAGTATCAAGAAGAATTTGAAAATAAAGCGGTGGAGGTTCTCCGCTCTGGCTGGTATGTGCTAGGGAAAGAAGTATCTTCATTTGAAGAGGAATTTGCTGCGTACACGGGTGCAAAGTATTGTGTAGGCTTGGCAAGTGGTTTGGACGCATTGTGGATTGCTTTTCGACTCCTCAACATTGGGGAGGGCGATGAAGTTATTGTTCAGGGTAATACATACATTGCATCTGTAATGGGGATTACGATTAACGGTGCTACTCCGGTATTTGTTGAGCCCGACGAGCATTTTGGTATGAATCCGGATGAGATCGAGGATAAAATTACAGACAAGACTAAGGCTGTCCTTGTTACGCACTTGTATGGTATGGCAGCACGAATGGATAAGATCGTAGAAATTTGCAAGAAGCATGATCTCCGTCTTGTTGAAGACTGCGCTCAGTCACATGGCGCTTGCTTTAACGGCAAAATGACGGGTACTTTTGGCGATGTTGGCTGCTTCTCTTTCTATCCTTCTAAAAACCTTGGTGCTTTTGGTGATGCCGGTGCTGTTGTAGTGAATGACGAAGAACTTGCAAGAGAGTTCAAGGTGTTCAGAAACTATGGTAGCGAGAAGAGATATTACAACAAGGTCGTTGGCGCAAATTCTCGTCTGGACGAATTGCAGGCAGGACTTCTTAGAGTGAGGCTGTCCCATATGCGGGAGCTTACCGACGAGAAAGTAAAAATTGCAGATAGATACTCTCGTGAAATTAAGAATGAAAAGATTCAGTTGCCTACTTTAGCAGAAGGTGCAACATGCGTATGGCATCAGTATGTTATTCGCTGCGAAGAACGTGATCGCTTGATTGATTACCTGAATGCGAAGGAGATTGGAACGATTATTCACTATCCCATCCCTCCGCACCTTGCAGAAGCCTATCAGTATTTAGGACATAAAGAAGGCTTCCTACCGATTACTGAGCATTTGGCTAAGACGGTGTTGTCAATTCCTATGTACAACGGAATGACAGAAGAAGAGCAGACTTATGTGATTGAGGCCTTGAACGAGTTTGAATAAGAACATTAAAACGTTTATTCTATAAAATGAGGAGGAAGAAATATGACGTTGAAAGAAAGATGTCCAATTTTGCAATTTGCCGACCTTGGAGATGAAAGGGGAAAACTTGTTGTTATCGAAGGAGGCCAGGCAATTCCATTTGATATTAAACGTGTTTTTTACATTTATGATTCGGACAGCACAGTAGTTCGTGGACAGCACGCCAATAAAGAATCAGAATTCATTTTGATCAATGTTGCCGGAAGGAGCAAAGTAAGAATCACTGATGGAAAAGAAGAATACATTGTCGAATTGAACAAACCGATGATGGGCGTTTATCTTCCCAAGATGATTTGGAAAGATATGTATGACTTCTCTTCGGATTCCGTTCTATTGGTACTAGCGAGCACTCACTATGATGGTAAGGAATACATTCGAAATTACGATGAGTATCTGGAAATTATGGGAGAAAAGTAATGCAAAACACAATCCTATCCCTTTGTATGCCCACCAATGGGGTGGTTGAGTGGGTTTTCCCTGTTTTAGATAGTATTTTTGAGCAGGGTTGCAATAGTGATGACTTTGAAGTGATTATCACCGATAATGGGGATAATGCAGAATTTAAAAAGAGAATAAAAGAATATGGACTTAGTCACAGGAATCTTCACTATTATGAAACAAAGGCACTACCATTCATAAATGAGATAGAATCGTATAAAAGAGCAAACGGTCAATTGTTCAAATTTGTAAACCACAGGACAAAGCTAGTAAAAGGAGCATTGCAGCGGTTGATCGATTTTGCAAAATATAATGCTGAGAAAAAACCTATAATATATTTCTCAAATGGGGTTCTTGAAAGAGAAAATAAAAGCTACGCATATGAAACATTTGACGACTTTGTTGGAAATTTGTCTTATTGGTCCTCGTGGTCAACAGGAATGACAATTTGGAAGGAAGACTTTGAACATCTTCCGGAAGATGTTCAAAGCTTTAATGAGTTGTTTCCACATACAAATGTTTTATTTGCTGAGCGAACAAGGGGAGAATATATTATTGATAACTCTGTAATTTTCGACGAAATGCCGCAAGGGAAAAAACCAAAAGGAGCATATGACTTATATTATGCCTTTGGTGTGGAGTACCCTGGGATTATTCTGGACTTATTACGGGATGGAGATATAACGGCAGATACTTTCAAAGTTGTTCTTGATGGCAATTTGGAGTTTATTGCAGGCCTGTATTTTCAATATAATATTAGAAAAGATTATTGTTCATATGTTTTAAGTGGTTTTAATAATATGCTGGGTGTATTTTATTCGCGTAAAAAATTAAAAATAAAGGTATTAAAGCATATTAGGAACGGAATCATAAGGAAGTTTAAAAAGGAGATGATTTTACAATGAGCATAATTGGCGGAATGAAGGACAAGTTTAAATCCAAATTTGACGAGCTTAAATATGTATCAGCTATGCACGTTGCAGCGTCTATGTGCAATTCAGAAACATTCAGTTCTATAAAAAACTGTAATGTAGGGAAGGAGGTTGCGTTGTGTGGAGCAGGGCCCACACTAAAGAAGTATAAACCTATTGATGGTGTATTTCACGTTGCTCTAAACAGAGCACTCCTAAACGATCAAATAAAGTACGATTGGTTTATTGCTGATGATTGGGATGGTGTGGATTTTATGAAAGACACCCTCAAATCATACGAATGCAAAAAATTCTTTGGGCATCAGCTTGGCGCTGATTATGCTGACAATAGACAAATTCCAGAAACATATTTGAGGGAATGCGGTGCAGCGAGGTATTACACTGACTCATATATGAAAACGGATATCTGGAAAAGTCATTTTGTCTGCGATATAGATAGGATGGCTATTGCTAACATGCCCAATATTGCCTTGTCTGCCATGCAAATAGTTTTGTTTACAAACCCTAAAAGGATTTACCTCGTAGGATGTGATGCATCTGCCGGGCATTTTGTGCAACCGAATAGTCTCAATCAATGCAGAGTGGACAAGCAAGAAAAGGATTTAAAAATGGCAGTTTCCTCCGATAGAACAATTGAAAAGTGGAAGGAACTAAAAGCCTTTGCGAGTACATTCTACCCGGATGTAGAAATTGTATCAATCAATCCGGTTGGTCTTAAGGGGATTTTTGTGGATCGATATCAAGAATAATGTGGGAATAAATGATGGGCGAAAGAACAAGAAATACACTTAGAAATATATTCACAGGATTGGTGAGCAAGGTGTTTGTGCTTGTTTTACCATTTGCTGTGAGAACTATTATTATTTATAAACTAGGTGCGGAATACGTCGGCCTTAGTAGCTTGTTTACCTCGATTTTGCAGGTGCTAAATGTTACTGAGCTCGGCTTCGCATCAGCTATTGCCTGCACGATGTATGATCCTATTGCCCAAAATGATACAAAAAGAATTTGCGAGTCTATTACATTGTTGAAAACAGTTTATAGAATAGTAGGCAGTACAATTCTTGTTCTGGGCCTTGGATTGACGCCAGCTTTGCATTTGCTGATTAAAGATGGTGTTCCAAATGATGTGGATATTTATATCTTATATTATATACATTTGGCAAACACGGTTGTATCTTATTTCTTTTACGGTTATAAGAATACTGTTCTTTCCGCAAATCAGAGATATGATGTAATTAATAAGGTTAACGCGATTGTTTCAATTGTAAGAGGCATTATTCAAATTGCAGTACTCCTATTTTTCTCTAATTATTACTTGTATATCATAACCTTGCCAATATTCTCGGTTGTTACGAATATACTTATTAATCGCTATTCGAATACTTTATATCCAGAGCTGAATACAAAAACTAAGAACAGTCTTAAGGGCCTACGAAAGATTAGTAAGCAAATAGGAGGTATTGCAATTGGGCGAATCTCTCTTATGTGTCGAAATTCATTTGATAGTATTATTCTGTCAACAATGATAGGCTTGAATGCGGTTGCTATTTATTCGAATTATTATTTGATTTTTTCTTCAATCAGTAGCATATTGGCTGTGATTTTAACTTCCATGGCTGCAAGTGTAGGTAATAGCCTTGCACTTGATTCAATCAGGAAAAATGAGCAAGATCATATCAAGTTTGATTTTTACTATGAAGTCATAGTTGCATTTTGCACTATTTGTCTTTTCATGTTGTATCAACCATTTATGGTACTTTGGGTGGGAGAAGATCTGACGTTTCCGTTTGTGACAATGGTTTTATTTTGTATTTATTTTTATGTGAATCAGCTGGCACAAGTTCGTTCGGTATATTCAGAGGCAGCTGGTCTATGGTGGCATTTTCGTTATTTAACCATCGGTGAAATGATTGCTAATCTGGGTTTGAATATCGGCTTAGGGTATTGGATTGGCGTGGATGGAATAATTATTGCTACAATAATTACAGCCTTCTGGGGTAGCTTTGTTGGCTGCAGTTGTATTACTTACAAAAGATTATTTCATGAATCTCCACATGTGTATTTCCTTGACAATTTTCTATACATAATTGTAGCAGTATGTGGATGTATACTTGGATATGTTGTTTGGGGAACAGGAGTGCAGACTAATATTTCAATGTTTGCAATTCGGGTGATTTTGGTCGCATTTTATGCAGGTGGATATCTTTTGTTAGTATATCTTCTTGTTCCGAGGACGAGAAGATTATTAAGTGGTTTATTACAAAAAAGAAAAGGAGCTTAATTATGAAAGTTGTTGGATTACTTACGGGTCGAGGAAATAATACATTGAAGGACAAGAATATTTTGGATGTATTGGGTCATCCTGTTATGTATTACCCTGCCCATGCAGGAAAGGTATCGAAAACAATTAATTCACTTTACTGTAGCAGTGATGATGAAAAAATACTTAGAGCTGCTGAAAATGAGGGGTATAAAAGGATTGTACGTCCGGATTATCTAGGAGCTCCTACAGCACAACATGTTGATGTTATAAAGCATGCCATCACAGAAATATCTCAACAAGAAGACATGGGCGAGATTCTTGTGGTTTTGCTTGCTAATAATGTGACAGTTAAGTCTGAATGGATTGATGATTGCGTAGAAATGATGAAAAAAGATATGAGCATTAGCGCAATTGTTCCTGTCTATGAAGATAATGATCATCATCCCCTACGAGCAAAGACTGTTGACGATAATGGATATCTGCAGATGTATGAAAAGAACAGTAAAGGGCAGATTTCTACTAATCGTCAAGATTTACCGAAGTGCTATTTCCTCTCACATAATTTCTGGGTCTTAAATACAAGAATGATGCTAGAAAAGAATTTTCAAGGCCAACAGCCGTGGGGCTTCATGGGTGATAAAATTGCCTATTACGAGATTGACGAATCAATTGATATTCATAAAAAGATCGATCTATTTATTGCAAAGGAATGGATCAAAGAAAATTATACGGATTGATATTAGGAGGATCTATGAACTATTTGGTAACTGGTGCTGCTGGATTTATTGGTAGTGCGTGTGCGGCCTTTTTAATTCGGGGGGGGGGCAACATGTACAACAATCGATAATCTTTCAACGGGTAATATTGAAAGAATACCACAAGGATGTAAATTTATTAGAGGAGATGTTTCGGATCCTTGTGTGATTGCTCAGCTGAATGGTGAAAAATTCGATGCAATTATTCATATTGCAGGACAAAGTTCAGGAGAAATCTCTTTTGATGACCCTATATATGATTTGCACACTAATACCCAGTCCACTATATTGCTGCTAAAGTATGCACTGGAAACTGGGTGTAAAAAGTTTGTCTATGCTAGTTCAATGTCAACATATGGAGACCATAAACCGCCGAAGTGCTTTGAGTCTGCAGAAAAAGTTCCAAAGAGTTTTTATGCCGTTGGAAAACTAGCAAGTGAAAACTATATGAGAATTTATTCTGACATGGGAATCGCTTGTACTGCCTTAAGGTTCTTTAATGTTTACGGTGTTGGTCAAAACCTAGACAATTTACGTCAGGGAATGGCTAGTATCTTCCTTGCAATGGCTATTAGGAATCACAGAATTTTGGTGAAAGGGTCAAAAGATAGATTTAGAGATTTTGTTTACATTGATGATGTTGTTAATGCTGTTGTAAAATCATTAAATCGAGATAAAGGTTACGATGTATTTAACGTTTGTACAGGCACTCCTACAACGGTTGAAAATGTTATAGCAACTATAATAGCTGAACTGCCCTACAACGTAGAAGTTACTTATTCTGAAGGAACGCCAGGAGATCAATTTGGCATTTATGGTGACTTTTCTAAAATTAGAAAATCTTTAGGATGGACACCAGCATATTCGTTTGAAGATGGAATGAAAAAGATGGTTGAATGGGCAAGAAAAGAACTGGAGTGACTTTTTGAGCTGACAAATAGTATATAAATTGGAGGAAAATTATATGAGCGAACGATTGAAGATTGCCATATGTGTTTGGGGGGGTACTAGTTGTATTTCTGCTGCTGATCATAGCATACTGTGCTTTGAAAGTTATAAATCATGAAAAATCACAGCAGATAAGACTTACTAACATCGAAGCGAAATTAAGTATACTTCAGGATAAGAACGATAAAAGTACTGTTAAATGGAATTCTACCAATTACAATTATCTTGCAATTGGTAACAGTATTACCAAACACGAGATAAATGGATACTGGTGGAATGAGTGTGGAATGGCTGCAAGTACTGAGGACAAGGATTACGTTCATTTGGTTTCCAATTCGCTGAACGCTAACTATTACGCTTATAATTTTGCGGTTTGGGAAATGATGAGCCATGATAGAGGCGAGGCTCTATCTGTTCTCGACAAAATGTTGAGCGATGAATTGGATTTAGTCACAATTCAATTAAGCGAAAATATACTGGATATGTCTACCTTTGAAACAGATTTTGAAGATCTTATCCGATATATTCAAGAAAGATGTCCGCAGGCAAAAATTGTTGCTCTTGGTGACTTTTGGGATGCGAAGAAGGATGAAATAAAAATACGGGCATGCGAAAAAACAAATATTGTGTTTGCTGGTTTAGATGAAATTCGAGGTTTAAGTGAATTTGAATGTGGAGTTGGAACATCAGTTTACGATAATTCTGGTAATCCACATTTAGTCGAACATAAAGGAGTTGCAAAACATCCAAATGACAAAGGGATGAAGCAGATCGCTAACGCAATACTGCTGGCTGTAAAAAATAATTGATATGATATTGATGGATTGTTAAACAGGTGCTATACTAAAACCGCAATACATGAAAAGAAAGGTTGATCTTTTTATGCCCCGTCCCAAAGGTAGCAAGAACAAGCCTAAGACCGTAAAAGCAACTGTTGACTTTGCTGCGCAGCTCGTTGAAAAGCAGGCTGCAAAGGAAGCTGTCACTGCTGAGATTGCATCCATTACCGCGAACATCGATGCGCTGAAAGCCGACCTGAAGACCAAGAAAGCTGCGCTGAAATCTATCGACAAGGAAATCGTCAGAATCGAGGCTAAAAAGGTCAAAGCTGAAACCAAAGCAGCGGAATCGGCAAAGAAAGCCGAAGCAGAGGCTGTGCTGAAGAAGCTGCTGGCCGAGGGTGTCAGTGCTGATGATATTATCGAGAAGCTGAAATAATCGTTTCAAAATCCAAAACCGTGTGGACGGAGTTACAAAATTCCATCCATACGGTTTTCTAATGGAACAATTGCTTCATATCGAACAAAATGCATCCATTTATCACTCCAAGCCTCAAAATCACTTCCGGTGAAATTTCAGCAAAAGGACAGCAGGAGAGATCAGAAATTGAGCAGTTGAACAGAACTGAGCGGTACAGATAAGAAGCCATCAGGGTCATCTGTGGCTCAAAATCACATCAACCGTTTCAAAAGCATTCTTCAAGAATCGGAGACAACCCATCATTCAGGTGTGACCATCAATACACCCATTAAGCCATCATCCAACCCATCATCACACCCACCCTGAGGAGCGCATCTGGGCAGGGCAAACGCCCCGGCGGAAGCCCCGGGTCCCGGACGCTCCGAGGAGTGCACGATACTATGCGAAAATAATATGCACGTAAAAAGAAGTAAAATGTATAGAATAATGCTAAAACAAAAAATCACGAAAGAACTTGAAAATAACGCTGAAACGTGGTATAATTTTAGTACGAACAAGCCGGTTTTGGTACGACAACGAGAACTCCTACACCTCTCAGATGGTCCGTACCATTAAGTACTTCGCTGAGAACTGCTAATCACAGCTCTACGCTCAAAAGTGCTTGAGATGCCGTGCTGAGTAACAGCTTGTGTTGACCTTTCTGGTACGAACATGCTGTGATAGGTGCGACAACAGGAACTTGAGTTCTACACCCTTCCTTTTGCGGGTCTCCGTGAGAGGAAGGGTGTTTTTGTTATGTGAGCTCCATCATAAACCAAGCGCCCCTTCCGATGTGGTCTGCCACAGGGAAGGGGCGCATTTGAATGCGGGATATTTTATTTTTTGCTATTTCCCACCCGCATCTTGAAATCCTCATACCCGAACTTTACAAGCTGGCGGCAGGTGCCGGCGGCGTCCATCGTCCAGATGGGCGGAAGGGGCATACCGTTGAAGGTGTTGTTCTTGCAGGTGGTGTAGATGGCCATATCCCCGAAGAGGAGACGGTCGCCCTCGGTGAGGGGGGCGTCGAAGCTGTAATCGCCGATGACATCCCCGGCCAGGCAGGTCGGGCCGCCGAGTCGGAAGGTGACGGCCTTTTCGCCGGGGTCGCCTGCGTTCAGCAGGGGCGGGCGGTAGGGCATCTCGATGACGTCCGGCGTGTGGCAGGCGGCAGACAGATCCAGGATGGCAAGGCTGGTATCGCCGTTGCGCAGGGTGTCCAGTACCGTGGTGACGAGATAGCCTGCGTTCAGCGCCCAGGCCTCGCCGGGCTCCAGATAGACCTGTACGCCGTACTTCGTCTGCGTCTCGGTGATGCAGCGCTCCAGCGTGGGCAGGTCGTAGCCGGGGCGGGTGATGTGGTGTCCGCCGCCAAAGTTCAGCCATTGCATCCGGGGCAGCAGGTCGCCGAAGCGGTCTTCCACGGCGGCCAGCGTCAGGGCCAGCGCGTCGGAATCCTGCTCACACAGGGTGTGGAAGTGCAGGCCGTCCAGCAGACCCGGCAGGGCCGGGTCTGCCTGCACAGCGGCGTCCCACTGGGCACGGGTGGTGCCCAGGCGGCTGCCGGGGGCGCAGGGGTCGTAGATCGCGTGGCCTTCCTGGGTCGAGCATTCTGGGTTGATGCGCAGACCGACGCTCTTGCCCGCCGCTTTGGCTGCCGGGCCAAATCTGGCCAGCTGGCGGGGCGAGTTGAAGACGATGTGGTCGGCGTAGTGCAGCAGCTCGTCGAATGCGTCGGCCCGGTAGGCGGCACAGAACACGTGGTTCTCCTTGTCGGGCAGCGTTTCCCGGCCGAGACGGCTCTCATAGAGACCGCTGGCCTCGGTGCCTGCCAGATAAGGCACCAGCAGGGGATAGAGGTCGAAGTTCGAGAATGCCTTCTGTGCCAGCAGGATCTTGCAGCCGGTACGCTGCTGCACCCCCAGCAGAAGTTCACCGTTGCGGCGCAGCTGGGCTTCGTCCAGCAGATAGCAGGGGGTGGGCAGGGCAGAAAGCGCGGTCTCGGAGAGATTCGCCAGCCCGGCAAAGGGCGGGCGCGTATCCCGCAGCCGCATCAGTCCACCAGAGCCGGGGCGTGGCTCTCAGAACGGGGCAGGCCGTACTTGTCCAGAGCGTCCAGATACGGGTCCGGATCGAACTCTTCCACCGTGTGGACACCCTTGGTGGTCCACTTGCCGGTCAGCAGCATGAGGGCACCGCACATGGCAGGCACACCGGTGGTGTAGCTGATGGCCTGCGAGCCGACCTCGCGGTAGCACTCCTGATGGTCGCAGACATTGTAGATATAGTAGGTCTTTTCCTTGCCGTCCTTCTTGCCGGTGAAGATGCAGCCGATGTTGGTCTTGCCCTTGGTGCGGGGGCCGAGGCTGGCGGGGTCGGGCAGGAGGGCCTTGAGGAACTGGATGGGCACGATCTCCTGGCCGTTGAACTCGATGGGCGTGGTGGACAGCATCCCCACGTCCTCCAGGCAGCGCATGTGGTCGAGGTAGCTCTGGCCGAAGGTCATGAAGAAGCGGATGCGCTTGGCCTCCGGGATGTTCTTGGCCAGAGACTCGATCTCCTCGTGGTGGAGCAGGTACATATCCTTTTCGCCCACCTGATCGAAGTTGTACTCCCGCTTGATGCTCATGGCCGGGATCTCGACCCAGTGGCCGTTCTCCCAGTAGCTGCCGGGGGCCGAGACCTCGCGCAGGTTGATCTCCGGGTTGAAGTTGGTGGCGAAGGCGTAGCCGTGGTCGCCGCCGTTGCAGTCGAGGATGTCGATGGTGTCGATGGTGTCGAACTCGTGCTTCTTGGCATAGGCGCAGTAAGCCTGGGTCACACCCGGATCGAAGCCGCTGCCCAGCAGCGCGGTCAGGCCGGCTTCCTCAAACTTTTTGGCATAGGCCCACTGCCAGCTGTAATCGAAGTAGGCAGAGAAACCGGCCTCCTTGCAGCGCTTCTCGTAGATGGCGCGCCACTCCGGGTCGTCCGTGTTCTCCGGCTCGTAGTTGGCGGTGTCCATGTAGTTGACGCCGCAGGCCAGGCAGGCGTCCATGATGGTCAGATCCTGATAGGGCAGGGCGATGTTCATCACGAGGTCGGGCTGGTAGCTCTTGATGAGGGCGATCACTTCGTCCACCTTGTCGGCGTCCACCTGGGCGGTGGTGATCTGGGTGGCAGTCTTGGGGGCCAGTTCAGCCGCGAGCTTGTCGCACTTGGACTTGGTGCGGCTGGCGATGCAGATCTCGGTGAACACTTCGGGGACCTGGCAGCACTTGTGGATGGCGACGGAAGCCACGCCGCCGCAGCCGATGATCAGAACTTTGCTCATGGTAGGTTTCTCCTTTGTTATCATATATCGCAGCGCAGAGCGAACGCCTGCGCGTGGTTTCATCAGACCTGGAAGCCGGGCCAGCCCTTGTCGAGCGCGATCAGCAGCTCCCGCAGGACTTTGCAGGCCGTGGCCGTGGAAACACCGGTGGTGTCCAGCGTGGGGGCCAGCTCGTTGAGGTCGGCACCGACGATGTTCGCCCTGGTCACAGTGCGGATGGCATCCAGCAGCTGCAAAAAGCTCACGCCGCCCGCTTCGGGGGTGCCGGTGCCGGGGAAGCAGGAGGGGTCCAGACAGTCGAGGTCGATGGTCAGGTAGACCGGGGCCTTGCTGGCGCAGAGCTGCTCGGTCAGTTCGGCAAGGCCGGTGAAGTCGAACTTGTGCATCTCGGTGTGCTGGGCTGCAAACTCGAACTCGGCGCGGTCGCCGCTGCGGATGCAGAACTGGTGGATGTGCCCGTCGCCGACCAGTTCGTGGCAGCGGCGGAGGACACAGGCATGGCTGAGCCGGGCACCGAGGTAGTCGTCCCGCAGGTCGGCGTGTGCGTCGAAGTGGACGATGTGCAGGTCCGGGTACTTCTTCATGGCGGCCCGCACGGCCCCC
>ERZ809426.582-NODE-582-length-27284-cov-7.387491_pt1 | contig 27284 bp, 17 predicted proteins | sample MGYA00520791_ERZ809426 | MGnify/ENA primary metagenome ERZ809426 (study PRJEB31576, sample SAMEA3212668) | Homo sapiens | biome: human-gut; feature: human gut; material: fecal | place: Sweden | collected 2012 ... | reverse complement strand
CTCTCCCTTTGAGGAAAGACTTCCCCCGCGCCGGGGGAAGATGTCGCGCAGCGACAAAAGGGGGAGTCTGGCGCGTTAGCGCCTGAGAGGGCGAGCCAGTTTCCGGGAGGGCGGCAAAGTTTACGCCCCCGCCAAGCCTGAGAGGGTTCAAAACAAGCAGCCACCCCACACAAGGAGGAACACACACCATGAAACATTGTGCAAAAAAACTGCTGGGCCTTGCGTTTGCGCTGGCTCTGTGCCTTGCAGTGGGTGGAACTGCGCTTGCCCAAACGCCGGAGCAGGAAGTGCTGGACTATGAGCAGAATGTTACCGCCGAACCGGGCACGAACACTATCGATAAGCTTGCGACCGAAGGCTATCAGGTCACCATCCCCACCACCGTGGAGGTGAAAAGCGGGGAGGATAAGGGTACGCTGGAAGTTAAGGCACAGCTGAAGCAGTACCGTACGCTGAATATCGGCATTGCATCGAACAATAAATGGAAACTGGCGTATGACGATACAACAGCGGCAGATACGCCGAAGGTGGATTATACGCTGACCACAGATGATCGTGAAGATGGAAAAGCAATAGCGCACTATGAGAATAATACGCTGCACTATGGCACGGGTGAACTCGATTCAAACGACCCCCAATATGACAGCACCACAGGTGCGCGTAAGTTTGCTACCAATTTCTCGGTCAACGTCCCGACCCCCAGCCAAGCCACTATGAGCGGCACTTATTCCGATACGCTTACCTTTACCTTTGATTTGGTAAAGCATTGCGTTACCTATACCATCAATGTATATGAGCAGAAGCTGCAGCTTACAAACAGCGGGGCGCACGTTCAAGCCGTGGATGTGGTTGATGCAAACGGAAACGTGACAGACACAACTTCTGTGCCCAAGGAAACCTATGTTCTGGAGTACGGCTGTGCAGATGCGAATGGAATGCCTTTGGCAAATGCTGCTACTAATGAGACATGGACGCGCCCCCGACCTGCGGACGATAACGGAGAAGATGTCCGCTGCTGGGAGGATTTGTTGCGCACCCTGACCCCGAAAGCGGATTTTACTGAAAACGTTAAAGCCCAGACCATCAACCTGAACCTTGTGCGCAAGCAGTACTGGCTGGATGTGAACGGCGCTACGGATTACACGGATGAATACGCCAACGGTAACCAAGGCAACAAGATTGCCGGCTTTGTGAATATGCAGGTGTCCGTGGACGGAACGAACTGGTCGAGCTGGTTCTGGCAGTCTGACGGCGATGACTATTGGGGACAGTTCCCCTATGGCATCCACTTTAAGCTGGGCTTCCACCATGTCAAAAACGGCTATGTCTATGATACAGGCACAAACGGTGGTGTTAAGATCATTGCAAATAAACAGCAAGCTGAAACCGCTGCCGGAGTAAAAGAGGGCGATACCACCTACTATGTGTACACGGGTGAACTGACCGGTGAGCCGACCGGCGAGGATTCGTACAATAATGTCCGCTATTGCTACATCCCTTGCTATAAAAAAGGCCTGACCTATATGGCAAACCAAGGCACGGGCGGCATGGAAGATGTCAATGGGGCTAACAAGCCGCGCACGAACGTGCTGTATCAAGAAGGCTATGAGCTGGAAAGCCCGGAAGATTTGAATATCAACCCGCCTTCCGCCGACATGGTGTTTGCTGGGTGGAGCACAAAATCTACCTATACCACAGGGGAGATGCTTTATCAACCGGGCGATAACGTTAGCACGGTCAACTGGGAAAACTACACAGACCAGACAGACTTGAACAAACGACCACAACTTAACGGAACACAGGACACGCAAAAGCGCGAGCTTTACGCCATTTGGGGCTATAAAACCGATATCAAAATCGCCTTTGAGAACAAATCGGGCAGTACGGATAAGAATGCCTTAGGCGTGTTCGAGACCGTCCAAAAAAGAGGTTTTGAAAACGGGCAGACACTGAAAACCGATGAAATTGTGATCCCCGGACAGACGCTGACGCTGGATTTGAACGATACGAACGTGACGGCGGCGATCAACACTGCAACGAATGCTGTGAATAAGGAAACCGGAGATGCTGCAACTGATGGCAAAATCTGGGATCTTGCACAGACCTACACCATCACGGTACCCCAAAACAAAACCGCTACGCTCCGGTTTGAGATCCTGCGCAAGCGCTACCTGCTGAACGTTATGGCAGTGCTTTCTACGAGTGGAAATACAGTTGCATTACCCGCTGACGCAGCAGAGGCGGCGAAGTATGGAACTTTCCATGTGAAGTCCAACGGTAGTTACCAGACTGCTGGAGGTGAAAGTAAAGTTTCTGTTTACCAGTGGCTGCGCAACTACGGCGGCTCGTATGAGGTTTGTGATGTTGAAGCGAACACCGGGTATCGGTTTGTAGGCTTTATGATACCGGCTACTACCGGTCTGACATCGGCTGGTGATAGTACACACATCACGGATACCCTGACCGGCAAGAACTCCGAAATCGGCTATTTTGGCGGAGACGGCAAAACCTACACCGGCGACACCATTTATGTGGTGTTTGAGAAGGTCACGGCAACCCCCGGCTCCACCACCCCCATGCCCGGCCCAAGCCTTGCCCCGGCGAGGAAAGCCCTGACCCTGCGCTACCACGCAAACTTTGACCCGAATGAGGAGCTTGCGCTTGACCTTGACCCCAACCCCCTGCTGGATGATATGGACGATACCTTTGGCTTTGACCCCGATCCCCTGCTGGAGGACGTAGACGATGCCCTTGAGGGAGCGGTAAAGACTGTGAGCTACCAGCCCGGCGAGGATGTTGTTCTGCGCAACTGTATGTTTAAGCGCAGCGGCTACGTTTTTGTGGGCTGGAACACAGAACCGGACGGCACAGGCAGACTGTACAGGGTAAACGGCGTGCCCATAACCGACTGGGCAGCGGGCGATACGGTAGACCTTTACGCCCAGTGGAAAAAGCCCGACCACCTGAAGCCTGTGGTAGACAACGAACCCTTTGTCCCGACTGACCCCGATACCCCGCCGGAAGAGCTGGACCCCGGCTTTGGCATAGACCCTGACGCCGACCCCGCAGACGAGGAAGGCCCCGCCGATGATGCGGATGCCGTAGACGATGCCCCAGCCGTTGCGGACGAGGAAGCGGCCGCAGCCCCGCCGGAAGAGCTGGACTTCGGTTTTGGCATAGACCCCGACGCCGCTGTGGGCGGCCCCGCCCCTTTTGTGAGATGGTAAAACCAGAATGCCCCCTGGTATCGCTGCGATACCAGGGGGCGTTTTGCTGCCATTTGGCAGGATAGAACGTTCTCAGAACCAGTTGATGTCCACGATGACCAGCTCCGGCGGATTGTTGATGCGGGGGACCGGCGTACCCTTGCCGTCACCCAGACCGCGGCTGATGATGAGGGAGGTGTCGCCGATCTGGTGCAGACCAGCGGTCAGCGTTGGCAGGAAGCCCTGATCCGGCGTGTAAAGCCCGCCGATGCCGGGGATGCGGATCATCCCGCCGTGGGCGTGGCCGCAGAGCGCCAGATCGACCGGCACGTCAGAGAAGAAGCCGTCCTCCAGAAAATACTCCGGGTAGTGGACCAGCAGCAGCTTGAAGGCATCCAGCTGCTCAAAACTCTCGAAATATGCACTGGCGTACCGCTCGTAGGAAGCGGGTGCTTCGGCCACGCCGCCGATGGCGATGGTGTTGCCGTTGACCTCCAGCGTCTCGGTCTCGTCTGCCAGGAAGTGGACGCCGATGGCCTCCAGATCTGTCCCGATGGGGGAGTTGTGAAAAACGATCTTGGGCCATTCGTGGTTGCCGGGCACGTAGTACACCGGTGCGATCTTGACCAGCTCGGTGCACAGGTCGGTGACGACGGAATAGTCGTCCACCAGCTTGTCGTTCATGTCGCCGGTGATGGCGATGATGTCCGGTTTGAGCGCGGTGATCCGCTCGATCAGCTCCGCATTGTGGTCGCCGAACTCATGCAGATGCAGATCGGACAGCTGCACGACCCGGACGTTCGAGGTCAGCTTGTCGGACTGGACCTGATAGTAGCTCTCGACGAAGCTCTGATGCTTTGCAATAAGGGTGAAGATGCCCCACAGGGCCGCCAGCAGCACCGCCAGCCCCAACACGAACTGAAGGATGCCCAGGACGATTTTTTTCAAAGGGCCGAAACGGGCCTTGCGGGGTGCGTAATGAGAAGCCAAAGATTATCCCTCCTGTCTGGTTTTAGAGCGCATTGCCTCACGCAGCAGTGCGCGGATGGAATAGGCATTGTTGGCCTTGCTCTCCGAAATGCCGATGGCGTATTCGTAGGTCGCCTCGGTGCTCTCGGCGTTGTAGGCCGCGATGAGGCGGTGGAAGTAATCGGCAAAGCTCTCAGCGTCCTCCATCCGGCACTGGTCGAAGAAGCCGATGAATTGCTGGCCGCCGTTGTAATAGACGGTGCCGCAGGTGGCCGAGGCTTCCTTCAGGAAGCCGGCAAACTGGTCCAGCATCGCGTTGCCGCGTTCGCGGCCGTAGGCGGTGTTGATCTGGCTCAGGTTGGTCAGCTCCACCACCACACAAACGGTATCGTCCGGCAGGACGCGGCTGCTGTTGTTCCGGATGAACAGATCGCAGGCGGTGCGGTTGGGCATATCCAGCGACTGCTCGGTGAAGAACAGGTATTCCACAAAGTCCTGGATACGGCCCAGCAGGATGGCGCCGCAGACGCCCAGGATGAAGAAGACCGCGACGCCCAGCAGGATGTACAGCTTGACGTTGATCTTCTCGCTGACCGTGGTGCTGGCCAGAACGCCCAGGTTGACCGCGCCGCAGTATTCATTGTACTCCTTCATGGTGATGGAGAGGCTCTCATACAGGGAGTTCAGCTGGCTCTGCAGGGCGTCGATCTCCTGCTCCACAGACTGCTGGGAGAAGGCCTTGTTCTTGCTGGAAACGTCCGTGGAGTCGGATGCATCCTGGAACACGTTGATGATATACTGGCAGTAGGCAGCGTCGATGACGTTGCTGGACTTGCGGTTCAGGATCGTCACGTAGTCGCTGATGAGGGTGTCGTAGACGGTGGTGCGGTCTACTTTGGTGTCATACTCGTAGACCTCGCTCAGCACGAAGCCGCCGGCGTCATCCTCGGTGCCGGTCCGAGCTCCTCTTTGATAGTAGAGGGAGCCGTCCTTGTTCTTGTTGCCGTAGCTCTGGATGACTTCCAGTACGGCGGCGACCTTCTCGGTGTCCACATCGCCGTCCATGATGTAGGTGTTGTAGCGCTCCTGGTATTTTTTGAGCAGGACTTCCCGGTTCTGCGTCAGCTTGCCGCCCAAAATCTCGGAGAAGAGATAGGGGATCTCAACGTCGCCGACGTAGTTGTACTCATCGAGCAGGTCCGAGAGAGACATCCCGGTGTGGGAAGAGATGAACTCCGGGTGCGATTTCTGGCAGTTGATGAGGTTGGAGGAGATCTCGGAAACGGTGTTTTTCAGGATCTCCGCCTGTTCGAGGTAGTCGTAGCCATGGCCGTCCAGCGTGGAGGCATTGTTGGGGATGGTGTAATAGTCCACGTATTTTTCGCCGAAGCTGGCAAAGTAGCAGCTCAGGATCTCATCCAGCATGGTGCGGGCGTACTCGGTGTTGTAATTGCTGCTGAGCGAGAGCGTGACGAGGTATTCGGTGGATTGGTATTCCTCCACGTCCTCACCTTTTTCAATTTTGGCCGCCTGGGTCTTGGCCACATCGTCGGGCACGATGGGGGTGACCGTGCCGCCGGAGCGGATGGTATCCACGTTGACGGTCAGGTCCAGATTTTCAATGGCCTGCTTGACGACGGAGGAAGAGAAGATCTCCGAAACATCCAGTTCGCCGCCGCTGGGGGTCTTGCCGTCCTCGGCCTGGGAGTAGTTGTATTTGATGATGGACTGCGCCGTATAGGCCTGATTGCTGGTGGCATAGCGCATGAAGAACACACCTGCACAGAACGACATCAGCGCGATGAGCGGCCACCATTTTTTCAGATATCGGATGATGTTAAAGCTTTTCATTTCGTTTTGTCCTTATCGCGGATGACTTTGCTCTTGGCGAGGACCCAGGCGCAGAGTGCACAGAACGTGACGCCGCCGGTCAGGATCATCCACTTGATGCTCAGCTCGTCGGCCAGAGAACGTTTCTCGAAACTGATGGTCAGGTAGTTTTTGGTCTTGTAGCGGATGTATTCCTTGTTGAGGATCCGGGAGGTCTCGATAAGGTTCTCCAGCTTCTGCTTCATATCCTGGATCATGCTCTCGGCGGTTGCAACGCTGGAAGGCGTATTGGCCGTCTGGGCATTCATCTGGCGGATGGCGTATTCGTTTTTCTGGATGATGGCCATCGTATCGTTGGCGGAGTCGTTGGCGCTCTCGGCTGCCGAGGCCTGGTAGTCGATGGCGACCTTGGTGCGGGACATATAGAAGTTGTTCTGGGTGTCCAGCGTGGGGATCAGAACAACGGCAGTCAGGGCCGAATCGTAGATCTCGATGGTGTGCAGGCGGTTCTGGTATTCGGCCATGAGTTTCTGGTAGCTGATGTTCTTCAGAAAGTTCTGGTATTCCAGCTTGCTGATGTAGCGTTCCCGGTTTTTGGAGAGGCCGCTCTGCAAAACATAGGAATCGTATTTTTCAAGGTCGATGCTGGTGAAATTGTCCACCTTCTGGCGCAGAGAGGTGAAGGTCTCGCCGGTGAGTTCGGAGCGGAAGGTGCCGTTCTCCTTGGCGTTGGTGTTCAGGAAGCGGTGGAGCTTCTGGCACTCCTTATCAAAGAAGGAGCCGATCTCCATGTACTCCTGCTTGTCGCACTCGGACCAATCGGGGGAGATGCCCATCTCGACGTAGGTATAGTCCTCGTAGAAGACCTCTTTGTAGGACTCGACGATCAGGCCGAGCATATCTCTGGCCGAGATGCGGGGGCCGATCTCGTCGTTCTTTTCGTAGGTGATGGTGTAGGTGGTGGCGATCTTATAGCTCGTGGTGTCGGAAGGCAGCTGCATTCCGTTGACGTTGGAAGCCCAGGCCGTGATGTTTTCGGCCATATCCTGCGCGGTGATCTGGCCTTCGAGGCCGGCCTTCGCGATGGCGCGGTCCAGCACGTCGTCCGATTTGATGAGCGAGATGTTGAACCGGGTGTTGTTGGGGTAAAGCCCTCTGGTGGCTTCCTCGTAGTTCAGGGCGATCATCATCTTTGCGGTGCGGGCTTTCAGGTGGTACATCACAAAGCTGGTGGAGCACATCACCAGAAGGATGAGGGCCAGGTAGAGGAGGCGGTGCTTCCACAGCCCCTGGAAGAGAAGTTCGACCAGCGCCCAGAACTTACTTTTCTGCGGGCGGTTCGGTTGGTTTGTTTTGGGAGATGGCATGGTTGTAGATCACCTCGTTTCGATCCAGCAGCTTCATGGCGTGGCCGATGGGCAGCAGCATGAAGATCGTGTTCATATAGCAGTAAAAGGCGGTGTTGTCGGTCGCGTAGGTCACAAACGCATAAATGGTGCAGTACAACAGCAGGAAAGCGGTCTCGGTGCCGTACTGCTTCTGGCACCAGACGACCTTGCCCTGCCAGCTGAGCCAGATCCAGAAGGAAAAGCCCCAGAAGCCAAGCTCAATGTACATGGTCACAAGGTCGTTGTGCATCCCGCCGAAGTCGTGGGTGCCAAAGACGCCGATGCCCGCTGCGTTCATGATGCTGATATACCGCGTGACCCAGCCGATGCCGTAGCCGCGGAACGTAGGGCTGAAGGAATACAGGTCGGTGAAGGCTTCGTACAGGCCCTTGCGGCCCATGGTGTCGATGCCCAGGGTGTCCACCGTCCAGCTGAACAGGCCCGACCAGATGAAGAAGACGTAGAACAGGCAGATGGCGATGGCGAAGATGGAGATGGAATGGAGCACAAAGTTCTGCCCCTTGGGCTTGAGCCGGGTGATGAACAGGTGCATCACCAGCACACCGAGCATACCGATGAGGGCGATGCGCTTGAGGCCCAGATAGAAGAAGCCCGCCGCCAGTGTGAGATGGACGACCCGCCGCCAACCTTTTTCAAAGAGGGCGTAATAGAGGACCATCAGCCCGAACCCGAAGGTCAGGTCGTGGACTTCCAGCGCCTTGATGGGCGCATTGGTGTCCACGCCGCCGGATTTGGCAAAGGCGATGAAGCCAGTGATGAACTCGCTCAGGCCGTAAGGCCGGAGGCTGTCGAACACCAGGATGCAGACATTGGCGATGCACATGCCGTAGAAGGTGTAGTCGATGGCTTTGCCGCCGAACAGATACACTGCTGCGCACATCGAGGTAAGCGAGATCATGTGGTAGAGGATGGTGGAACACCCGCGGGACATGTAGTTCAGCTGCTGGAAATCCAGCGACCAGACAAGCATGGACCACGCCGCCATCATCACAAAGGGGATGAGAAAGATGATGTAATATTCTTCGATGAGGGGCAATCGATTGAAGTCTCCGGTGATGAGCAGAAAACAGGCGGCCAGGCCGACCACGGCGGCCTGCACCAGGTACTTCATGAACCAGGGCAGGCCCATGCCGCGGTACCAGAACCCGATGCCCATCATGGCAATGTAGAGCAGCGGCAGCCAGAACGGCCGCTGCGCCGATTTCCGCTTCAGGAATTGTGTTCCTCCATGCTGCGCAAGATACTCCCAGTTTCCGCTGCCATATCCCCCAAAGAGTAGTTTTATAAAACTTTGCATCTGCCCTCCTGTGCGAGCCTGCGGGCAAGCCGCGGCTCTTCGCGTTCGTTCAGTTCAAAAGCTCCACGATGGCCTGATAGTTGCGGGCACAGTTCTGGTCATCCACCTGGTCGAACAGCGCGTCCACACGCTTTGCGTAGAAGGGGGATATCGTGCCGTTCTGGGCCAGAGCGCGGTCCAGCTCCCGGAAGAGCGCTGCCTGCTCGGTGACCACAGGCCCGAAGCCGTCGTCCCGGTAGCTGAAGTAGCCGACGTCGTGGTGCACGCCCCAATACTGTGCCTCATCGAACTGGTAATAGAGGAGGGGCTTTTTCATATAGGCAAAATCGAACTGTACGCTGGAAAAATCGCTGACCATGACGGCGGATTCCATCAGAAGGGTCTGCACATCGGCCTCACCCAGCGCCGCGATCTTCACCCGCGGGTTGGCGGTGTGGAAGCTGCTCAGAAAACGCTGCACCTCGAAATGAGGGTAGAAGACGGCCTCATAGCCGTGCTTCTCCAGCAGCGCCTCCAGCTCCGGGCTGGAGATGACGTCCTGCCAGTGCCGGAAATAGTCGCTCTGCTCAAACTCGGCCTGGGTCTTCCGCTCGATGGCGTAGGTGCGCCAGGTGGGCATCAGCAGCAGCTGGCGCTTGGTCTCGTGGGGGCGCAGCAGGGCGTCAAACCGACACAGACCCAGCCGTTTGACAATACCAGCTGGATAATGATAGGCGGATTCTACAAAATCCCGTTCTTTTTGCAGGGAGCAGACGAAAAGGTCGGTGCGGATGTTGGGGTAGTGATACCATTTCATGTCGTCGATGATGACCCCATGCTGCAAAAAGGCGCGGGGGCCATGGACCACATGGAGCTTGTCGAGCATGTAGTAGCTGTCGATCTCCGGGGTGTAGCCCAGCACATGGGTGCTGATCTTCATCTCCGATGCGGCGCAGAGCAGATAGTGCTTCCAGCTGCGGTAGGGCACGACCCGGCCCAGCGCCTGCACCCGCTCATAGTCCGGCAGGGTGGGGTCTGCCACGAACCAGCTGTTCAATTCAGGATGCTCCCGGTTCAGGTAGGCAAAGATGTGGTAGCCGTTGTCCCGCGCTTCGCGGCCCCGCTCGGAGACGAGCCAGACATGCCGGTAATCCTTGTTCCAGCACTTCAGAACGGCAGCACAGCAGGTGGCAGTTTCATATTTCAGGAGTTCCCGCAGCAGATGGAAGGCGCGCCGGGTCTTTCGCAGCAGATCGTTCATAGACGTCGTTCCTTTACATTCAGTCGATAATACAGAAAAAATTCCGATTCGTCAAGCTTTCTTCACCACATCGCCATACAGGGCCAGCAGCTGGTCGCAGTAGCGTTCCAGCGTCATCATGCGGTCTTTCTTCTGGATGCAGTGGGCCGACATCTCGGCCAGCAGGGGCTTGTCTGCATAGAGTGCCCGGATCTTTTCCGCGTAGGCGGCCGGGGTGAAGGTGTCGTTCAGGATGCCGGTGCGGCCCTCTTCCACCAGTTCCGGGATGCCGCCGATCCGGTTGCAGAGCACCGGGGTGCCGAGGGACTGGGATTCCAGCAGAGCCAGCGGGCAGTTTTCGTACCAGATGGACAGGTGCAGGGTGAACAGCGCCCCGGCCACGAGGTCTTCGAGCGCTTTGCCGGTCTGGAAGCCGACGTACTTCACATTGGGCAGGGTGCAGTTTTTGCACAGATCCTCCATGGGGCCGCTGCCCGCGATGACGAAGGGAATGTCCGGCAGCAGCTTGCAGGTTTCGAGGATGCGGTCGATGCCCTTTTCCTCCGAGAGGCGGCCGAAGTAGAGGACATAATCCCCCTTTTCGGCAGGGGCAACCGCAGCGACCCGGCTCAGAAAGTTGTGCAGCATCACCGTCTTGCCCCGGAAGCGGGGGACGGTGAGGAGCTTCTTCTCCAGAAACGCACTGGGGCAGATGAAGCGGTCGATCTTGTCATAGACGTGATTGCACTCGTAAAGGGTGCCCTCCACGGCACCAATGAGGCTCTTGGGCAGCGAGCCGTGGATGCAGCGTTTTTTCACGCAGGGCCACTTGCTCTTTTTGCCCATGCAGGCTTCGCAGAGCTTTTTGGAGTTGAACTCCATCATCATGTGGTTGGGGCAGAGCATCTGCACATCGTGCACCGTCTGAACCATGGGTACCCCGCATTCCGCCCCGGCGCAGATGACCGAGGGCGTCAGCTGGAAATTGATGTTGTTGAAATGGATGAGGTCGGGCTGGAACTGCCCGATGACCTGCTTCAGCTTCCGTTTTGCCTCAAACGAGTAGAGGATGCGGAAGGGGTAGAGCAGCTTTTCCGGCCCGGCGTTGTGGAAATCCATATTGGTGGTGGCGAGGTGCAGGGCATTGCCGACGGTGTTTTTTTCGTCGTACATGCCAAAATATTCGACCTCGTGGCCCCGGCGGGTCAGCTCCTCGCCGATCTTGAGGAAGTAAGTCTCTGCACCGCCGCGGGGGTAGAGAAATTTATTGACGAATAAGATCTTCACAGGGTCCAGCCTTTCGTTGCGAAAAGTAGAATCGGAGGATTCCCACATAATAGGTATGTATAAACAGTTTAATAATAGCATCATCCCTCTTTTTCTGCAATATGTATTCAAAAAATCATCGCAATTTGGCGGGGCAAACGGCCCAAAACCGCAAAAAACCGTGAGCGGCGGAATGGCATCTTCCGCGCCCACGGTTCGTCAGGGGTGGATATTCGGTCAAAGATCGTAAAGTGCGTTCAAAAATTTATTGCAGCGTGCTCGGCGCGTCGCTCAGGTTGTGCACGATGCCGTACCAGCGGCAGTTCGTTTGCTTGCTCAGGTCCACATCGCTGAACTTGGTCACGCCCGAACCGTTGATGTCCGCATTGAAGACCTTGTACATCGTCTTGCCTGCCGGGCTGGACGGGAAGACGTAGGCCGTCAGGCCGGTGGGCCAGGTATTGGAAGCAACGTACCATTTGAGATTCGTGATGTAAACGACATACTGGCCGGAGCCGAACTGGAACCCCTTCTGGTAGGTGTCGATGTAGCAGTCCGAGAAGCGGGTGCCGTTGCCCCGGATGTATGCGAAGACGGTGTTCTCCAGCAGGGCCTTTTTGGTGTCGTTGTCGCTGTAGTTGAAATCGAAGCACCAGGCGTGAATGTTGTGGAAGATGCTGCTGCCGTTGCACGAGAGCGCTGTCTTCACGTTCAGGATGACGGTGTCGCTGTACATCGAATCGCCGGTGTCATAAATGCCCACGGCGTTCGGGTAGTCCAGCGAAGACTCGATCATGCAGTTGCGCACCATCAGCTCATACGAGAGGTTGGCTTCCGTCTGGCCGTCGCCGGTGGTCATAGACGAGTCGTTGAACTTGCCGCAGATGCCGTATCGCTGGAAGTTCTGGATGGAGATGTGGTCGATCAGGGTGCATTTCTGCCGTGCCACGGCGATGCAGTCGTCTGCCTTGAAGTTTGCGTTGACCTTGCCGTTGCCCCGGATGAACATGTCCTGCTGGGGCGTTTCGGGCGGGTACATCTTGCCGCGGATCTCGATGAACCGGTCCACCTTGGTGCTGGCCGTGCATTTCAGCTCGGCGTTGTCCAGTTCCATGTAGCACTGGTCGAATACCAGCTTGCCGGAAAACGCATACACGCCCTTCGGGAAATACAGCGTCTCGGCCGGGTGCGCGGCGATGAGCGCGTTGAACGCGGCCAGGTTGTCGGTGGTGCCGTCCCCTTTGAAGCCGTAGTCCAGCACGTTCAGCATTCCGCTGCCGCCGCCTGTGCTCAGGGTGGTGCCATTCAGGTCGTATACCATATCAGTTTGCCTCCATCAGGGTCGTGATCTGTGCGTCGGTCAGCGCCGTGTCGAATACCTGGAAGTCATACACCGTGCCATTGAAGAAACGTGCCTTGCCGTCCGTAATTTCGCCTGAGGCGGCGGTCCACGAAGCACCAAGGATCAGCGAACGATCCACGGTCTTGTTCGCGGCATAGTTCGGGATGTTCTTCCATTCGGTCATGGAACCGTACGACAGGAACCGGAACTGCGTCCCCTTGATCTGGAGCAGAAACTTCAGTTTCTTCCCGGATTCGATCTTGACAAAGTGACTGCCGTAGGTGAACATGTTCATGCCAACGGTTCCGTTGGTCCATGTTGAAACGATGATGCCTCTTTGATCGTTGGTGATATCGCTGAAGCAATCAAGCAAAGTTGTCACCGTATTAACTGCACGGTCAGCCACCGTAAAGGTGGCGTACACCGTCAGATTCATGCCGGTGTCGATGGCTGCGAACGGCTTGATCTCCGTGTCGATCCATTCTTTGTTGGACGGTACAAAAGTCTTCGGAGCTGCCAGCTTATACCGCGGCGTCGGCAGGCCGTTGTTGGGGGGATCCGGCTGGCTGGGCGTGGGCGGGACATCGGGCAGACTGCTGCCGCTCCAGAGTGCAGCCAGTGCGTTGTAGTGGGGCAGCATCTCGCCGTTGTCGTAGACGGCGTGGCGGAACAGCGCAAGGATGAGCCCGCGCTCCTCGTCGGACAGGCCGGATGCGGCGTTGCGAAGCTCCCGCTTGACCTGCTGCAAAAACTGCTGCCACGCCGGGGTGCCCGGTTCGGGCAGGGTTGGGTCCGTGGTGCCAGAGTTGGTCAGCACCCTGTAGGGAACGCTGGCGCTGGTCACGGTGCGGGTGCCGTCGGAGCCTTCAAAGGTGACGGTCCCGCTGCCGCCCTGCGCGGTGACGAGGGCGGGCACTTCGACGGCTCCGTCGGCCACAAGGGTGGTCAGCGGCCCGGCCGGACCGGGCAGATGCCAGAACGCTGCAACGGTGGTGCCGTCCCACTCGCCGGAGCAGACGACCCGCAGCCGATAGACGCCGGTGTTGTGCGCATAGCCAAGCAGCAGCCCGCCGGAATAGCCCGAAAGGACGGCGCGGCCGTTGGAGCAGAGCGTAATTTGTTGTTCGATCATAGAAAACCTCCCATCTGTAAAAAAGATCGAGTGCAAGCAGGAACAGGAAAAAGCAGAACGCTGCCCTGTGCAGGGAAAACGACGCTAAGGGGAATGATCCATTCGATTTACCTCCTTTTGGTTGTGAAATGGCTGCGATTATGTGTGAAAACAGTATAAATCAACAACAGCAAGTTGTCAATATGGAATTTGAAGATTTTGCAGCGTGGGTTCAGATGCGTTGCAATCGCGCGGTCGGTGCGTTATAATACAACCACACAGACACGACCAGGAAGCCCAAGGGATGCAGTGTAAGAAAGGAACGTGGATATGAACTATATCATGGCGCTGGATGCTGGGACGACCTCGAACCGCTGCATCCTGTTCAACAAGGCGGGCGAGATGTGCAGCGTGGCTCAGAAAGAGTTCACCCAGTATTTCCCGAAGCCGGGCTGGGTGGAGCATGACGCAAACGAGATCTGGACCACGCAGCTGGGCGTGGCGCTCTCGGCCATGAACCAGATCGGGGCCAGCGCGTCGGATATCGCGGCCATCGGCATCACGAACCAGCGCGAGACCACCATCGTATGGGACCGTGAGACCGGGGAGCCGGTCTATCATGCCATCGTCTGGCAGTGCCGCCGCACCAGCGCCTACTGCGACGAGCTCAAGGCGCGGGGCCTGACCGAGACCTTCCGGGCAAAGACAGGTCTGGTCATTGACGCATACTTCTCCGCCACCAAACTGAAGTGGATCCTGGACAACGTGCCCGGCGCGCGGGAAAAGGCCGAGGCCGGGCGGCTGCTGTTCGGCACGGTGGAGACCTGGCTCATCTGGAAGCTGACCTGCGGCCGGGTCCATGTGACCGACTACACCAACGCCAGCCGCACGATGCTGTTCAACATCCACACGCTGGAGTGGGATGAGGATATCCTGCGGGAGCTGAACATCCCGCGCTGTATGCTGCCCACGCCCATGCCGTCCAGCTGCTTCTACGCGGAGGCCGACCCGATGCACTTTGGTTCGGGCATCAAAATTGCAGGCGCAGCGGGCGACCAGCAGGCCGCGCTCTTCGGGCAGACCTGCTTTTCGGCGGGTGAGGCGAAGAACACCTTCGGCACCGGCGGCTTTCTGCTGATGAACACCGGCAAAACGCCGGTCGTCTCGAAAAACGGCCTTGTCACGACCATTGCGTGCAGCAGCGGAAAAAGCGTGAATTATGCGCTGGAAGGTTCCATCTTCGTGGCCGGTGCGGCCATCCAGTGGCTGCGGGACGAGCTGCGGCTGCTGGAAGAAGCCCGCGACTCCGAGTATATGGCCCGGAAGGTGAAGGACACCAACGGCTGTTATGTGGTGCCCGCCTTCACCGGCCTCGGTGCGCCCCACTGGGATCAGTACGCCCGCGGAACCATCGTTGGCCTGACCCGCGGCTGCAACAAAAATCACATCATCCGCGCCACGCTGGACAGCCTGTGCTATCAGGTGAACGATGTCCTCCACGCCATGGAAGCCGACTCCGGCATCGCCATGAAGGCCCTGAAAGTGGACGGCGGTGCCTGCGCCAACAACTACCTGATGCAGACCATGGCCGACATCAGCAGCCTGCCGGTGGAGCGCCCCTGCTGCGTGGAAACGACCGCCCTCGGCGCGGCCTACCTTGCGGGCCTTGCCGTGGGCTACTGGCAATCCACCGATGAGGTGGTCCGGAACTGGTCGGTGGACCGCACCTTCCTGCCGGATATCTCGGCCGAGGAGCGCACCAGGCGCATCAAGGGCTGGAACAAGGCCGTGCGCTGCGCCTATCATTGGGCGCTGGATGAAGAGTGAAGCAAAAAATATGTAGGAGCGAAAAAAGAATATGACACGCTGGTAAGAAAGCGCAAAAAGAACCCCCGGTCAGAGATGTTGGAGTCTCTGACCGGGGGTTTGCCTATCCTGAAAATTATCCCATCACGACCGTGACTTCCACGGTCTCGCTAGCTTTGGCGATGGGGAGTACATTGCCGGGGATGGGAGAACCGTTGACGGTGACGCGCTTCACGCCCTTCTGCACGGCGTCGGGGTTCTCGACCCGGATGTGGTACACGGCCCCGCGGTAGCGGCGGGTGACGGTGAAGCCGGGCAGCGTGTGTGGGATGCAGGGGTCGATCTTCAGGCCGTCCAGTGTGGGCTGCACACCGAGGATGTACTGGCTGACATTGAAGAAGGTCCAGGCGGCGGTACCGGTCAGCCAGCTGTTCTTTGCCTCGCCGAAGGTCGGGGCGTCGATGCCGGCGACCATCTGGCTGTAGACATATGGCTCGGTGCGGTGGATCTCCGAGATGTCCTCGATGTAGGCGGGGCAGGTCTTCTTGTAGACCTCAAAGGCGCGGTCGCCGTGGCCAAGCACGGTCTCGGCGCAGCTGATCCACGGATTGTTGTGGCAGAAGATGCCGGCGTTCTCCTTGTATCCCGGAGGGTAGCTGGAGATCTCGCCGAGGTTGAGGCGGTAGGTGGTGTAGGCGGGCTGGAGCAGAACGACGCCGTACCGGGTGTCGAGCCGCTCTTCCACGCTCCTCAGCGCCTGCTCGGCCTGACCGGTCGTTTTGCCGATGCCCGCCATGACGCACATGCCCTGCGGCTCAATGAAGATCTGGCCCTCATCGCATTCTTTGCTGCCGATGGGCTGGCCGAAGGCATCGTAGGCGCGGCGGAACCAGGCACCGTCCCAGCCGGCGGTCAGAGCGGCCTGCTCGACTTCCGCGATGGCGGCACGGGCCTCGGCAGCCTCCTCCGGGAGGCTGCGGTGGTCGCACAGGTCGGCGTACTCGCTGCCGTACTTGACGAACATGCCCGCGATGAAAACGCTTTCGGCCACCGGGCCTTCGCTGGGGCCGGTGATCTGGAAGCTCTCGCCGGGGTGCTCGGAGAAGCAGTTCAGGTTCAGGCAGTCGTTCCAGTCGGCGCGGCCGATGAGGGGCAGGCCGTGGGGGCCGAGGTGGGTGCGGGTGAAGCGGAAGCTGCGGCGCAGATGCTCCATGAGGGGCTGTGCCTTGCTCGCATCGTTGTCAAAGGCGACGGACTCGTCCAGAATGGACCAGTCGCCGGTCTCGCGGAGATAGGCGGCGGTGCCTGCGATGAGCCAGAGCGGGTCATCGTTGAAGCCGGTGCCAACATCGCGGTTGCCCTTTTTGGTCAGGGGCTGATACTGGTGGTAGGCGCTTCCATCCTCGAACTGGGTGGCGGCGATGTCCAGAATGCGGCCGCGGGCGCGCTCCGGGATCATGTGGACGAAGCCCAGCAGGTCCTGACAGCTGTCGCGGAAGCCCATCCCGCGGCCGATGCCGCTTTCGTAGTAGCTGGCCGAGCGGCTCATGTTGAAGGTGACCATGCACTGGTACTGGTGCCACAGATTGACCATCCGGTCCAGCTTCTCGTCGCCGGAATGCAATTGCAGGGTGGAGAGCAGCTTGTCCCAGTGGTCAGCCAGCGCTCTGCGGGCCTCGTCCACCTGGGCGTCGGTGGCGTAGCGGGCCATCATGGCCTCGGCGCGGGTCTTGTTGATGACGCCGGGGGCGGTGAACTTTTCGTCCACGGGATTCTCAATGTAACCCAGACCGAAGAGGATGGTCCGGGTCTCCCCGGCTTCCAGAGTCAGGTGGAAGTGGTGGGCACCGACCGGGGCCCAGCCGTGGGCGATGCTGTTGGAGCAGCGGCCCGCCTTGACGGCTTCCGGCTCGGCGGGGCCGCCGTATACGCCGCAGAAGGCGTCGCGGGCGGTGTCGAAGCTGGTGACCGGGGTGTTGGCCCAGAACACTGCGTAGTGGTCGCGGCGCTCGCGGTACTCGGTCTTATGGTAGATGGCGCTGCCCACGACCTCCACTTCGCCGGTGGAGAAGTTGCGCTGGAAGTTGGAGCTGTCGTCCATGGCGTCCCACAGGCAGAACTCCACGTAGCTGAACACATCCAGCGTGCGGGGGGCATCGGTCTTGTTTTCCAGCGTCAGGCGGTCGATCTCGCAGGCGTCGCCGCGCGGGACGAACAGCTCCTGCTGGGCGCGGATGCCGTTCTTCTCACCGGTCAGGATGGTGTAGCCCAGACCGTGGCGGCAGCTGTAGGCGTCCAGCTCGGTCTTGGTGGGCTGCCAGCCGGGGTTCCAGATCGTGCCGCCGTCGTTGATGTAGATGCGGTGGCCGTCCATATCCAGCGGAGAGTTGTTGTAGCGGTAACGGGTGATGCGGCGCAGCCGCGCATCCCGGTAAAAGCTGTAGCCGCCGCCGGTGTTGGACACCAGACTGAAGAAGTCCTCGCTGCCCAGATAGTTGATCCAGGGCAGGGGCGTGCGGGGCGTGTCGATCACGTATTCCCGATGCACATCATCAAAATGTCCGAATTTCATACGATCAGTTCCTCCTTTGCAAAAACAGGAAACGCGCTGCAACCATCAGAAAGGCGAAAACGATTAAGAACGCGCTGCAAGAAAAGAGAGAACGATTACGCTGCTTTAAGCATAACCGATTCCACAGCGAAATTCAAGTGGTTTTATGAAATATACAACGCACCGGACAGGAAGCGGATCTCGGCGAAATTGTAAGGATTTTGTAATGATTTTGAAGAGAGAACGAACTTTTTTCGTGTGAAGCAGGCGGGGCGGGGGAAACACTGCGCCTTTTAGAACCGGCACACAGGCTCCAAACTGGGAACGAAAATCCCCATTCTAAAGTAATAATAAGATCCTGCCAGAATGTCCCCACTGATACGAAAGCAGGAAGCGAAAAAATATTCGAAAATGAGCGAAAGAGAACGAAAATGGAGCAAACTGCATAATTTGATTCGCCGAAAATCGAACAAACCGCCAAAATCATGGCAATCGACACAAAAGATTTTCGTTTGCGCTTGATTTTTAATGCGAAATGCGCTATATTGAAGTTGCGAAAACGATTTAGGATTCGTTCAGAGCCAATCGGTTCCTGAGAGGAGGACGACGAAATGTCATCCCTGAAAGATCTGGCGCAGGAATGCGGGGTCTCGGTGGCCACGGTGAGCAAGGCGCTCAACGGCCAGTCGGATATCTCCGAGGCCACCCGCACCCGTGTTCGGGAGGCGGCTCGCCGGATGGGCTATGTTCCCAATATGGCGGCCCGCTCCATGAAGACCAACCGTACTTATAACATCGGCGTCCTGTTCGTGGACGAACGGCAGAGCGGCCTGGCACACGAATACTTCTCCGCTGTGCTGGACAGCTTCAAAGTCCGGGTCGAGCAGCTGGGCTACGATATCACCTTTATCAACCGGAACCTCGGCGGCAAGACGATGACCTATCTGGAGCACTGCCACTACCGCGGGGTGGACGGAGCCGTGATCGCCTGTGTGGATTTCACAGACCCGCAGGTGATCGAGCTGGTGAACAGCGATGTGCCGGTCGTCACGATCGACCATGTGTTCAACAACCGGATGGCAGTCCTTTCGGACAACGTGGTCGGCCTTTCGGCGCTGGTCCGCACGGCATACAGCCAGGGCCACCGCCGCATCGCTTTCATCCATGGCGAGCGGACCGCCGTTACCGAGAACCGTCTGGCGGGCTTCTACAAGAGCTGCGATGAGCTGGGGCTGGAAGTTCCGGATGTGTATGTGCGGGAGGGCATCTACCACGATGCCGCCCGCTGCGCACAGGAAACGAAAGCACTGCTGGCGCTTCCGCAGCGGCCCACCTGCATCCTCTTCCCCGATGACTTCTCCGCCATGGGCGGCTACAATGCCATCGCGGAGGCGGGGCTGAGCATCCCGGAGGACATCTCCGTGATGGGCTACGACGGCATCTATCTCTCCCGCGTCATGAAGCCGCAGCTGGCGACCTACCAGCAGAACACCATGATGCTGGGGCGCACCGCCGCAGACAAGCTGGTGCAGATGATCGAGCACCCGCGTGTGACACTGGCCGAGCAGCTGCTCGTGACCGGCAAGCTGCTGGAAGGCGACTCCGTCGGCCGACCGGCCCAAACCTAGTTCCTCGGCTCCGGGCGGACCGGAGCTTTGATAAAACAAATCGGATTTCGTTTGCATGAGAACCATTGAAGGAGGTTTTCTACTATGAGAAAGATTTCGCGTCGTAATTTCCTGGTCGCTTCTGGTGCAGTCGCCATCACCGCAGCGCTTTCTGCATGCGGCGGCAGTTCTTCCACTGCCAGCTCGACCGCAGCCTCCTCTGCAGCCGCTTCTTCTGCCGCAGCCGGGCCTGCCGCACAGGGCAAGGTGCTGAACATCTGGTGCTGGAACGACGAATTCCAGAGCCGCTTCAACGATTATTACCCCGAAGTCTCCGCCATCGCATCGGATAAGTCCACCACCACCCTGAAGGATGGCACGACCGTGAAGTGGACCATCAATGCCAACGAGAACAACAACTATCAGAACAAGCTGGACGAGGCCCTGCTGAGCCAGGACTCCGCAGCCGATGATGATAAGATCGATATCTTCCTGATCGAGGCCGACTACGCGCTGAAGTATGTCGATTCCGATTACGTTCTGGATGTCAAGAAGGACATCGGCCTGACCGACGCCGACCTGGCCGGTCAGTATCAGTACACCAAGGACATCGTCACCGTCGATGGCAGCCAGCGCGGCACCACCTGGCAGGCGACGCCGGGCCTGTTTGCATACCGCCGCAGTATCGCAAAGGATGTTCTGGGCACCGATGATCCCACCGAAGTCCAGACCTACCTGTCCGATTGGGACAAGTTCAACGACGTCGCCGCACAGGCATCCGCCAAGGGCTACAAGATGCTGTCCGGCTTCGATGACGCATACCGCACCTTCTCCAACAACGTGGCAGCGCCCTGGGTCACCGGCACCACCGTCACCGTCGATGAGAACATCATGAAGTGGGTCGATCAGACCAAGGAGTACACCGATAAGGGTTACAACAACAAGTCCAGCCTGTGGGACAGCCAGTGGGCCTCCGACCAGGGCCCCAACGGCAAGGTCTTCGGCTTCTTCTACTCCACCTGGGGCATCAACTTCACCCTGCTGGGCAACTCTCTGGAGACGCCTACTTCTGAGGGCGGCAAGGAAGAGGTCGGCAACGGCATCTACGGTGACTACGCAGTCTGCGAAGGCCCTCAGCCGTATTACTGGGGCGGCACCTGGATCTGCGGCGCAGCCGGCAGCGACAACCTCGACACCATCAAGGATGTCATGCAGAAGCTGACCTGCGATGAGGCCATCATGAAGCAGATCACCCTGGATACTCAGGACTACACCAACAACGAAAAGGCCATGGAAGAGATCGCCAGCAGCGATTACAAGTCCGACTTCCTGGGCGGCCAGAACCACATCGCGCTGTTCGCAGAGGCAGCCAAGAAGATCGACATGTCCAACGCCGGCCCGTATGACCAGGGCCTGAACGAGAGCTTCCAGACCGCCTTCAAGGATTACTTCACCGGCAACGTGGATGAAGATACCGCAAAGGCAAACTTCGAGACTGCCATCAAGGAGAAGTATCCGGAGTTGACCGACGTTGTCTGGCCCGCATAAGGCAGACGCACTCGCACACAACTGAGATCAGGGGGGCGGGCCGGGCGCAGTGCCCCGCCCGCTCCCTTTTTTCCTGGAACATCCGTCAGGAGGCAGTCACATGGGAGAGAAAACAAAAAAGAAAGGGTCGATCAGCTACGCGAAATGGGGCTACATCTTCATCGCACCGTTCTTTCTCATTTTCGCGGTATTCCAGCTGATCCCCCTGGCATCCACCATCTATTACAGCTTCTTTGAATATTACCGCAGCGGTCTGAAGATCATCGGACCCAACTTTGTGGGCTTGAAGAACTACGTGACCCTGTTTGCAACAGACCTGCCCAAATATTTCAGCAACACTCTGCTGCTCTGGATCATCGGCTTCATCCCGCAGATCGCCATCTCCCTGCTGCTGGCGGCCTGGTTCACCGACCTGCGCCTCAAGCTGAAGGGCCAGACCTTCTTCAAGACGGTCATCTACATGCCCAACCTGATCATGGCATCGGCGTTCGCCATGCTGTTCTTCGCCCTCTTCTCGGACAACGGCCCCGTCAATGCGGCGCTGATGGGCATGGGCATCCTCAAGCAGCCGTTCAGCTTCCTGAACACGGTCTGGGGCAACCGCGGTCTGATCGGCCTGATGAACTTCCTGATGTGGTTCGGCAACACCACCATCATGCTGATGGCCGCCATCATGGGCGTGGACCCCACCCTGTATGAGGCCGCTGAGCTGGATGGCTGCACCCCGAACCAGATGTTCTGGAAGATCACCATCCCGCTCATCCGCCCCATCCTCGTTTACGTCATGATCACCTCGATGATCGGCGGCTTGCAGATGTTCGATGTGCCGCAGATCCTGACCAACGGCAAGGGCGGCCCGGACCGCACCTCCACCACCATGATCATGTACCTGAACAACCACCTGTTCAGCAAGAACTACGGCATGGCAGGCGCGGTGTCTGTGGTGCTGTTCCTCGTCTGCGCAGTGCTCTGCGTCGTCGTTTACGTGAGCCTGACCAGGGAAGACGATGGCCGCAGCAAGGCAGAGCGCAAGGCTCTGAAAGGAGGAAAGAAGTAATGGCTCACACTGCATCGACAAAGTCGGAAAAAGCCACACTGGCTGCCCGCCGCACCGGGTGCTACATCGCGCTGGTGCTCATCAGCTTTCTGTGCCTGTTCTTCTTCTATGTGCTGGTCATCAACTCCACCCGCACCCACTTTGAGATCCAGAAAGGTTTTTCGCTGCTCCCCGGCAAATCCCTGATGACCAACCTGAAAAACGTGCTGAACGACGCGAACATCCCGGTGCTGACCGGTGTGCGGAACAGCCTGATCGTCTCGGCCTGCTCGGCTGCGCTCAGCGTCTACTTCTCGGCCCTGACGGCCTACGGCATCTACGCCTACAACTTCCGGTTCAAGAAGGCGGCGTTCGCCATCATCCTGCTCATCATGACCATGCCGACGCAGGTGTCGGCTCTGGGCTTTTTGCAGCTCATCACGAAGATGGGCCTGAAGAACTCGTTCCTCCCGCTCATCATCCCCAGCATCGCAGCGCCTGCCGTCTTCTTCTTTATGAAGCAGTACCTTGACGCCAGCCTGCCGATGGAGATCGTGGAAGCGGCCCGCATCGACGGAGCCGGAGAGTTCTACACCTTCAATAAGATCGTGCTCCCCATCATGAAGCCCGCGCTGGCCGTGCAGGCCATCTTCGCCTTCGTGTCCAGCTGGAACAATTACTTCATCCCCGCTCTGGTCCTGGATACCGCCGATAAGAAGACCCTGCCCATCCTGATCGCACAGCTGCGCAGTGCAGACTTCCTGAAGTTCGATATGGGCAAGGTGTATATGATGGTCGCCATCGCCATCCTGCCCGTGATCATCGTCTACCTGCTGCTCTCGAAGTTCATCGTCCGCGGCGTAGCACTGGGCGGCGTGAAGGGCTAAAATTTCGACCGCTGCCAGCGGCAGAAACAGGGAGAAATTTTTGGCGCAGCGGTCTGCAAGACGCGAGGCCCGCCCAAGGGCCGAAGCGGATGCAGGGCACCGCAAGAGGGCGCTGCTTCCGCTTCCCGCACGAGAGACCAAACGAGCATTCGCCATATCGCATGGCAAACGATTCGTGCAGCACGAGCTCCATCTCCCCGCGATTGGCAATGCAGCGCGGCTGCACACAAACGAATTACGACCGTTATTCTCCTTCCATATCATAAACAGCAGACAGCCCGGAGATGACCTGCTCCGGGCTGTCTGCTGTTTTTTCCGCTTTACAAAACTGAACTGAACCAGTATAATAAAGTACGAAGTATAAAACACAGGAGGAGACCCAGTTGATTCATTTGATTGAAACGGTCTACCGTTTTCTCTGGGGCGATTTGTTTGTGCTGCCCATTGCGGGCGGCGTGGGGATCTCGCTGATGGTGGTGTTGCTGCTCATGGCGGGGGTGTTCTTCACCCTGCGGACGCGTCTGCTGCCGGTGCGGCTGTTCCGGGATATGATCTCGGCCGTCTGCGAGAAAAACCAGAGCAGGGACAGTCTTTCGTCGTTCCAGACCCTCATCGTTTCCACGGCCACCCGCGTGGGCATGGGCAATCTGGTGGGCGTTGTGGCGGCGGTGTCTGCCGGTGGCGCGGGCGCAGTGTTCTGGATGTGGGTCACGGCCTTGCTGGGCGCGTCCACCGCGTTTGTGGAATCCACCCTGGCCCAGAAGTACCGACAGCCCGACCCGCTCTACGGCGGCCAGCGCGGCGGCCCGGCCTATTATATCCACGTGTGGGCGGAGCGGAAGCGGAAGAAACCGCTGCGGCGCTCGGTGGTCGCGGTGCTGTTTGCGCTGTCGGGCCTCATCTGCTGGTGCGGCATCAGCCAGGTCGTCAGCAACTCGGTGAGCTCGGCATTCAAGAATGCGTTCCACATCCCGCCCATTGCAACGACGGTGGCACTGGTGGTGCTGGCGGCAGTCATCGTGCTGCGCAAGAACGCCACCGTGAAAAGCCTGGACGTCATCGTGCCGGTGATGGCGGTCTGCTATTTTGTGATGACGCTTTATGTCATCGCGACCAATATCACCCACCTCCCGGCGGTGCTGGGCAGCATCTTCTCGGAAGCCTTTGGTCTGCGGCAGGTGGCGGCGGGCGGCTTTGGTGCCGTTCTGATGAACGGCATCAAGCGCGGCCTGTTCTCCAACGAGGCGGGCAGTGGCTCGGCACCCTGTGCGGCCGCAGCCGCCGAATGCGATGACCCGGTCAAGATGGGGCTGGTCCAGGCACTGGGCGTCCTCGTTGATACGATCGTCATTTGCAGCTGCACGGCCTTCGTCATGCTGCTGGCCCCGGAATCCGTCACGGCGGGCCTGACCGGCATGGACCTGTTGCAGGCGGCGGTGCAGTACCATCTGGGCAGCTTCGGCGTCATCTTCATCGCTGTGACGTTGGCGCTGTTCAGCTTTTCCACCTTCATCGGTATCCTGTTCTACGCCCGCTCCAATGTGGCGTATCTCTTTGGGGACCGCTGGCTCTGGCAGACGCTTTATAAGGTATTGGCGCTGGGGATGCTGCTGGTGGGCGGTGTGCAGGCCTACACGGTCGTGTGGGACCTTGGCGATGTGGGCATCGGCCTGATGACCATCTTCAACCTCATCGCGCTCTATCCGCTTTCCGGCGAGGCCATTGAGGCCCTCCGGGACTATGAGCGCCGGAAACATCTGGAACCCTGAGCAGGGGAGACGCCCCGCTCCATGAATCGTTCGCAAAACGGCGCAGCCGAAGCGGAGAATTTCCGCCAAGCTGCGCCGCTTTTTTGTCTGCGAAAAAAGAAGCTGAAAAAATGCGAAAAAACGGTTGACAAATCCGCTTTTGTCTGCTAAAATAAACAAGTCGTCCGGCAAGGACGTGAACAGAATCTGGGCGTGTTCCCGAGTGGCCAATGGGGACAGACTGTAAATCTGCTGCTTTTCAGCTTCGGTGGTTCGAATCCACCCGCGCCCACCAAACAAGAAAAATCCGAACCTGTTTCCGATTGGAGAAGGGTTCGGATTTTTCGTTTTCTTTGGGTACAGCAATGAAGGTTCCCGTGGACGGCGCAAAACTCCGATACCTTGTTATAGACCGTAAGACAATCACAAGATTTAGAGGGTATGATTATGAAGTACGATGCAAGAGCCTGCCATTTCAACATGGACACCGGCTGCGTAGAGCTGCTGCTCCGGGATGGGAGAAAAATTTTCATTGGCTGCACCGAGGTCGAGGATGCGCTGGATGTGACTATGGCACAGCAGACGGAATTGGACTACCTTATCTACAATGACCCGCTGAGCTATGCCGATTTGATTCTGAACGGTGACCCAGAGGAATATTTGAAAAATGCAGCCGGGAGCCATGGGTTAGAAGATTAAGGGCAAAAAAATAAGAGGTGTGCCCAACTGGACACACCTCGGTGAGATACATCTATATAAGGCAGGGCGTTCCCTTTACTGGGAGCGTCCTGATGTTTTTATGCTGCAACAGGCAAGGCTTGTAGAGCTTCCTGCTCTTTCAGCCATTCCTCATATTCACGCTGGCCTTCCTCGCTGTTGAAAAACTCAACCATGGAGGGATAAAAGCAACGCGCAAGGGTCTTGATTGCTTCATCCGGGTAGCCGGATTTGTTCGACTTCTTCTTTTTGTTCAAATGGTATCCTCCGAAAATCAAAGTTCTATATCCTGCCCACGCTTACGGTTTTGCTGCTGCACATTCATGGTGCGCTCCTGCTTGGGAGCAAGAATCTTTTCCAGAAAACCGCGCACCAGTTCAGGAGCACGGTGGAGAGCATCCAGATAGGGCTTTACATCGTACCAAAGGTCGTGGTACTTGTTGCTCCAACGAACGGCCTCCTTCTTGGCGGTGGAAAGTTCTTCTTTCAAGCGGCGGTTCTCCACATCCATCATATAGCCGTGGTCGGCCTGTTTTTTCAGCTTGGAGAATTCTTCTTCGGTCAGCGAGTAGTTACCGAGAAAGGTGCGCTTGCCGATATAATCCAGATCGCGCGCATGAATGAGGGCTTCTTTTGTGAGCGTGGCCTTTTTCTGAACAGCGTCAAGTTCTTTCACCTTTTTGGAGAGAGCGGTGCTAGTTCGGGCAAGCGACTGTTCTTTCTGGTCGATTTGAGAAGTCAGGCTGTCCAGACGTTCCTGCTCCCGCTGGACTTTGAATTGGGTGACGGTCAGGTGTTCTTCGGTGCTGCCGCGCTCGCCGCGCTCTACATCGGTGTACCCGGCATTGTGCATATAGTTGAAGAAATCGTCTTGCAGGATGCTGTACGACTTCTTCAGGACTGGTTTGCCGTTCTTTTGCAGGACGGGCTCTCCAGCATCGTCCAGCAGAGGTTTGGATGCCCACTTCTTGCTCCGGCTGACCTGCATGACGGTCTCCTTGACTGTGCCGACCAGTGCCTTGTCCTTGCAGCGTTTCGACCACAGGATCTGCTTTTCCACCACAGGTACATAGACCACATGGAGGTGGTAGTGGTAAACTTCGCGGCCTAGTGCTTCGGTCATGGCGCGGTTGATCTCATCGGCGTGCATGACAGCCGAGAGGATATACTGCTCACCGCCCACGATTTGAACGGCTGCTTTGTAGGCATCCTCATAGAACTGCTTGGCGAACTCGTAGCCGCCGTGATTGTCAAAGTAGGCCGAGTTGACATCAAAGACAAGCTCGCAATAATGGGTTGCATCCGGCTTTAGGCCGCGCGTGGAGATGGTTCCGGCGGCTTCCAGTTGGGAGAACAGGTCGGTGTAGCTGGCGGTTGGCTTTTTGAAGTGGACGTTCCATGAGGTGCGCTGGGGGATAATGTCGGGGTTTCGATAGCTGTCCTTTTCGCGCTCGTTGTGCTGCTGGGTGTTACCAACGGCCTTATCCGAAACGGCGAGGTTTCGGACACTTGTGCGGTCAATACCATCATTTCTTGCCAAAGGGCATCCCTCCTTTCGGGGTTCAGAGGAAGGTGACGGGGACGGAGATGCACTTCCCCGGAAGTGTAATAACCCACTATAACACTTTCATCCCTATGGGCTGCAAAGTGTAGTGGGCTCTCCGAGGGGGAACGAGGGAAAACGTCTCCTGCGGGAGAGTTACAATCAAGTTCGCACAATGCGAACTTGATTGCT
>ERZ809426.549-NODE-549-length-28417-cov-19.993125_pt1 | contig 28417 bp, 43 predicted proteins | sample MGYA00520791_ERZ809426 | MGnify/ENA primary metagenome ERZ809426 (study PRJEB31576, sample SAMEA3212668) | Homo sapiens | biome: human-gut; feature: human gut; material: fecal | place: Sweden | collected 2012 ... | reverse complement strand
GAGAGTTATGTCCTGAGTAATACCATTTAAATTAACAACATTGCTTCCCCACTGTATAATTAGCCCGCCAAAGAAACTTCCCAGGCAGACATACCCATTTTGTGCGATGTTGTACTTCACCCCAGATGCCGTCAGTACCATCTTGAGCAGCTGCCCAAACCAGCTTCCTGTTTCAAGCGCTGTAATGGCTGTGATGGCCGTGGTAAGAGCCAGCTTCTTGATGATGTCATCAGCGAAATCAGAGATTTTTTCAAACAACTTGAACCGGTTTTCATGAGCAGTGTCGGAAGCATCGTGAGTGGCAATCATCTGTTCAACATCGCTCTTATGCGTGTAGACGATAGATTTGTCAATCTGCACAGAGATATTAGCAGAAGAGCTGACTACCAAATTGACGACCAGGCGGTTTTCATCAGATGGAGTATCCTTGCTTGGAATGTAATCGTAGTTGTTGCCGGCATTGGAGTATGCATACAACGTTTCAGAGCCGTTATCAAGCTTCGCAAAGATGCCGATTTCCCTGGAAACGAATCCTTCTTCCAGCTCTGTGTTGGACGTGTCAAACGTAAGCACCAATTTTTCTTCGTTGCTGTCATCCACACTGACAATCGGCAGTGTCATTTTCGGAGATTTCAAATCCGTGAATTTAGAAATATCATCCGTGTCTGTGAGAACTCCGGAACCGAGTTTCCCGCAAGTGAACGTTAACGTATGAGAATTTTGAGCCTGGACAAGCATCTGAGTGCCCTTAGATGTAAAGGTTAGATTTGCAAATTTAGCCATGGCCTATTGCCCCCCCGAAATTTTAATGAGTTTGTAATTATGAACGACTACGCCAGCAATATAGCGTGGTGAATCATCAACGTTGATGTTGTATTTTACAGACATATCAACAATATTTTTCCGGTAACACTGCACGGTCCCGGCACCATGATACTCAAGGTCTGCCTTGGTTATGGTCACCAGCTTATACCCGATATGGGCCGGTATGTATGTACTGATGGCTGTACGCAATTTCTCGTAGTCCGTAATCTGGCCACCATGATAAAGCACTTCAATCCGGTACTCACTGGGATAACTGATGATATATCCCTGCTGGTCCGCAATGTATCCGTTAATCAGGTTCGTCAGGAAAACTTCCGTCACACTGCCTGGATTTTGAAGCTTCGCGATTATCGTGCTGCGCCGCACATTGTCGCTGAGCGTTTTATCTGTAGAGATGCCGCACAGCTCTTCCCACCGCTCAAGGCCCCAGGTGGCTGACTTCACGTAGAACTGGTCCAGTACGTCCTGCAAATCAACCCGGATGGTATCATGTTCTTTGCTGTCCGCATCATTCGCGGCCTGGAACTGCTGGCTGTGAGCCAGAAACGCCGGCAGGTATTGCAGAATATCTACAATGCTTTGCCGCATCCAATTATGATCACTCATGTCAGCGTCACCGTCCCAACTACAGGAAGATTATCCACAGCACAGATGATGTTATCTGTACTGTCATTAATCGTCAGATTATCATAATCGTTTACACCGGTCGTATCAGAGTTATCCAGGATGATACGGCCGATCTGGGCATAAGAGATGGTCACCGTGTCAGTTGCCTTCTGCGTAGTGTAGTTTGTGCCGAACACGCTGGCCTTGAAATATTTTGTCAGAGCCGCTTTGATGGCATCCGCATTGCCAGTCCCGTCGGTTACCTTGAGAGCTACATTGACTGTTTTCAAAACAGGCGCCGTGACGGTCACAGTCGCTCCGATTGGCGCGTTCTCCGTGATCGTATCCCGCACTTTTTGCAGCAGCTCTTCACTAGGCGTATCTTTATTGGCATCGACAACGATAACTTTGACGGTCCCGTTGCCACTCCAGAGCGGCAGCACTTTGACAGCGCCAACACCGCTGACCGATGTGGACCACTCAATGTAATGGTATACATTGCCAGATGTGGCTGGCTGCCTCACGGCAAACAGCAGCCGTTCCAGCAAGGCCCCGTCAGTTTCTTCTTCGTACCCGTTGTAGGCAGCCGCCTCATTCGTAACTTTGCTGACGCCGTAGATACTAACTGGTATAACCGTGATGGAACCCGCTGCCACATTGCCGCCCGCTCCGGTACTCTGCGCCGTGGCCTTTACAGTACCAGTGCCTTTATCATCCAGCTTCACTGCATCATCAGTGGCAAAGTTCGTGCCACTGGCCGTTGCGAATAAAGAGCCGGTCGGAACGATTGCACCAGCCGTACCAGTGATAGATAACACCACCACCGCCGATGTGGCCGCCCGTCTGGATAATCCGGCCAGTTCATCCGCCAGCCGATCTAGATAAATGCCCCAGCTTGTCTGGGGGAAGGCGGCATCCATCATCAGATCCATTTCAGCGTAGGCCTTTTCAAATTCTTTCGCATTGGCTGCCAGGGTATCAAAGGAAAACGTGCCTTCCACAGCGCTTACGTCCGTCCCCTTGAATTCTGCATAATATTTTTTCAGCCGTTCCAGGATAACGGACCTTGTTTCTGCTTCGAACATCTTTACACCTCGATTCCCATTTCAACCTCACCATAAACCGTTTCCAGATGAATCACCATGGTAATTTTCTTGTGTTCTTGGGTGACCTGCAATGCCGTAACATCCGTAATGTATGGGTTGACCATGAGCCCTTCCTTTACATAACGGAAAAGTTCGGAACTCCGCTGCCCGTCATTGGGGCCTGTACCGATAAACTTTTCAAGCTCGATGCCATAATCATCAAAGTATGCAAGATACCGATACCGTTCGCATCGGAGTACATGCAGCACCCAGACCTTAATAGCCTCTTTCCCGGTAACAATCTCATGGAACCCGTCACGCCTGTAGATGAAATCATCCTTTGCAAAGTCCCAGGCAAATTCAGTGAACGTAGGAAGGCTCTGGGTTGCCGTTTCTGATGTAGATGGGCCTACAACAAATGGATTACTCATTGCCGTCAAGCCTCCTTAGTTTCATCCCCACGATATACTGCTTTGTGGTCTTGTTATCATCCCCGGTGACAGGCAGCAGAAGGACCTTGTCGCCCACTTCCCATGTATCTGTCAGCCGCTCATCATTGTCAATCGGATGGTTGTGAGATTCATAAGCAGCATCGCCAGAACCGCCAGCACGGTTTGCTGTTGAACCGACCATATGGCGCGTGTGTCCGGGAATCCAGTAGTCATCAATCCACAAATGTTTCTTGTCCAAGACGTAGCCATTGTACCGAATCCGAATCTCCGGAGGCGGGCTGACGATGACGCCGATGCCGGCAGTCGGCTGCAAGGCAGCTCTCTTTGCCAGCTTTCGGTTCAGGTCCACAAGGCCTTTATATGGGTTATCTGTTTTCTTCATTCATCGTCACCCCCTGGATGCTTTAATGACTTTCGTGACTGGCATCCCCATTTCCGTGTAGTCGCTACCATGGACAGTGACATTGCGGGATGAGCTATTGCCGTAATAGCCGCCCTGGCCATCGTAGATAACAACGTGGTCGTCATCACCATAGACAATGACGTCGCCCTTCTGTAGGTCACCGGTATCATACGACAACAGACCGGCTGCATCCGCATCGGCCACCATCGCAGGGCAATAGACAACGCCACTGCTGGCTTCCTGCGCCAGGAATGGGCTGTAATAGCTGCCACACTTGCCAACAAATTCAGCGCAGCCTTCACGCCCGTTGTCCATCGTCTGGCCGCCCCAAGCATCCCAGCCGGCGGATATTCCCGCATCGACATCAGCAGAGCCATTGGAAATGCCCTCCTTGTTCTTCATGCGGTCTTTCGAGCTACTGAACACCGGTGTTGCATAGTCTACCTGCTCAATCTCCGGCTGTTCCGGCTGATCCGGAATATATTCAAGAGTCAAATCCATCGTATGGACGTTATTTTCGAAATTGTGTGTATCGCTTTTGATATAGAACGTACCCGTGAGCTGTTCTTCCTGCACTTTGATGCTGTATCCGGTGATGCACTGGACGTTTCCGAGCCCTTTCAGACTCGACTCATCTTTCAGCCGTGCCAGCTGGGCTTTGGCAGCGGTGACATTATCCACTGTTTCATCCGGTTTAGGCGGCTGCATCTTGTAGATTTTCTGAATCATGCCGTAGTGCGTCACGTCGTCGTTTATCGTGAACATCTGGCAAATTGTCCCGTTGTCATCTACTGCTTTTATCCGGTTGACCATATTCTCGATGCTTTCGGAATGCTCCGTGCTGAACGTGTTGGTGTCCGCCGTTGCTACATACCCGTCAATCAGCTCGCCTTTCTTGATGACATTGACCTGACCATTGATGCATACCGGCAAATAGTAGGTGTCCTTCTTGGCAGCCTTATCAGCCGTCTGCTGGATGTCAAGGAGGGCCCGCAGCACTTCCGTCCCGCTCTTATCATCCGCAATATAGTCAACGGATGCATCAAGCCCATCCGGAAGAGTCCCAACTGGTATGCCAATCTCTTTGCACACCTGCTGAATGCCAGTCATCACCGTGCCGGTGATGACTGCCCTGATGTTGCTCTTAGCCAGATAAATCATGTCATCAAAGCAGGAAAAATCGAATGTATAGGAATCCGTCACACGTTTCCGGTAGAAGATGCGCCCCTGGAAGATTTCAATCTCCGGATCCATATCCTTTTCCCGGTAAAACAAGTAGATGAATCCGCCGATTTTCAAATCAAGCGGCACAAACGTCTTATCCTTGTCAGGCGTGTTGTATGCGATTGAAAATTCAAGCTTGCGGGCGGCCTGCTGACTGTCTCCGGACCACGAAAGCTTCTGCACATAGTTCGTGATGTCAAAGTTGTTTTTCGGTTCAGCCCCATTGCTATCCTTGCGGGCTTTTGTCTCTTTCTCAGTTTCAGGCGGGTCACTATAGCGAATGCTTAACATATCTCTCTATCCCTCCTAGAACTTATACAGGCTCTTGCCGCCTGTCCGGACCGCATTAGCAACTGTCGTGAGTACCGTGCCGGCAGGAATGCCGCCAGACTTCACCATGCTCTTATACAGGCCAATAGCACGCTTGCCCTGATTGACAATGCTGGTGGTCTTCTGGAAAGCCTTCTGCGCATTGTCTAGCGCGTGCATGGTCCCCAGGCAGGTGGTTTCCTTGCTTGCGCCAGTCTCTGCGACACGGCTCTTTAATCCCGTCGTATCACTCAATACATCAGCCTGGGGCATGATGTAGCGGTATTCTTTCAGAGTCAGGCTGAAATATACATCGCCGCTGCCATCTTTTTCTTTATAAACAAATTCGGCAATCGTGACTGGCAGGCTGACATCTGTCCCCGTGATGCTGATGCGGCACGGCTGCCCGCTTTCTGCCATCTGCTTGACCTTGCCTACCAGCTCATATGGGCTGCCGGCCATCACTGTTTGCAGAAAATTGTAATCCTGGGCAGGGAAGAACGATGAAAATTTCATCGTGGCCAGGCCACGCTTGCCGATCATATTGATTTCGCCCAGGTTATTAATGTTGACTGTGCTGTTATTGTACGGATTCACCACTTCGAAATCAGGTGGGCTGACCGGGAAGGCGACACTGCTGCCTCCGCCGGACAACGTAAATACACAACCGTCTCCACCATTACCGCCCAAGGCTCCAAGGACGCTCCCCAGGATGCTGGAAGCGGTACTCATAAAGCTTAAGAAACTACTCATCAGATCGCCCCCACAGTAGAATTAATGGCTTCCTTTTCCATCTCATAATGGATTTGTTCCGCCACTTTACGGGCAAATTCTCGGATATCGGAGCCGTTATTGACGGTCACGCCGCTGATGTTAACGGTAATTCCTCCGCCGGTTCTGAGGTTCCCGGATGCCGCGCCCATGTTGTATGCATTTCTCATAGACTGGCTGTGAGGAATGACCTGCGCTCCGGACGGAAGATTGATGATTTCAGCGCCGCGGTCATTGACTGCCGCTGCGCCGCCCTGCCAGTTGGTCGTGCCATTGTACAAGTAAGGGATATTCAATCCAAAGTGGCTGCCGCCGTATTTCGGAACCCAGTCAGGGATATCAACGGAAATTGAATTGATTCCGCCGATTACACCGTTGATGGCTGCTTTGATTCCTTGCAGAATGCCGTCGCAAATTCCCTTCAAGCCGCCGAAGATGCTGCTGAAAATGTCAACAACGCCTTGCCAAGCCATGGACCAATCGCCGGTAAAAACACCCGTAATGAATTCAATCAGCCCACTGAACACGCCCAGAGCCGCCGTGACAATCGAGCCCAGGATACTGAATGCTGCCGTGACTGCCCCAGTGATAACACTAGAGACGATGACAAACGCCGCATAGAGCTGTCCGCCGATGACTCCGGCCAGCACATCAGAAAGCATGTTCAAGACTCTGAAAACGCCGGTCCCGTTCTGGAATGCCTGGGTGAGTGTATGCCAGACCATCTGTAGTCTTAAAATAGCCGGCTGGATCATGCTCACCGCGGCATTGAATGCGCTCTTGATCTGCGTCCAAAGCCGCTGGAAGAACGGGCCGATACGGTCCCAGTTCCGATAGATGAGGAAAGCTGCTGCTGCAATAGCAGCAATCACAATGCCCCATGGTCCCAGCATGGCCACGGACGCCGTGCGCAGCATGGTGAAGCCCCGCATCACCCCCTGAACGGCAAACTGCAAGGCCTTGTTGCTGATGGTCCCGCCCTTCATCACCGTACCAATCTGGCCGTATACCTTGGCCATGTTTCCGCCGATGGTAATGGCCTTGCCAGCGGCAATAGTAAACCCAGTAAGCCCAACAAATGCACCGGCTATCTGAACAATCATGTTCTTGGTTTCCGGAGAAAGGTTTGTAAGAGCATCCGCCAGCGCCTTGATGCCGCCGGCCGCCCACTGAATTGTTGGCGCCAGGGCAGAGCCAAAGGACAGGCCCAGGGCTTCCACGGACCCCATGAGGGAATCAATGGAGCCCTTGAGCGTCTTCTGCATTGTCATGTACGCCTGGTGGCTGCTGCCGGAACTGTTGTTGATGGCATCCGCTGCCTGCTTGTATGCTTCGGGGCTAGTCTTAATCAAAGATAACAGACCGCTGTAAGCATCTTCACCGGCAATCGCTTTGGTCATGGCCACCTGCTCTGTATTCGACATGCCGGCCATGGCCGTCCGCATCTGCCCGATGACGTTTTCCAGTCCGACAAAGTTACCGCTTGCATCTTTAATCTTGAGCCCCATCTGTTCGATGGCATTGGCAGCATCTTTCGGAGGCGATGCCAGACGGCTCATCATGGACCGGAGGCCGGTACCAATCGAGCTGGCTTCAATGCCATTGTTCGACATAACGGCCATGGCCGTGCCCAATTCCTCAATGTTGACGCCAAGTGCGGCCGCCGGAGCGCCTGCATACTGCATAGCAAGGCCAAAATCCTGCATACCTAATTTTGATGCATTGGCCGCTGCCTGGATAACGTCAGCCACATGAGTGGTGTTGGCTGCCACATCTCCAGTCGTCAGGCTCCAGATGGAAAGTGCAGAGGTTACAACGTCAGACGTTGTGGCCAGGTCTTCACCGGACGCAATAGATGCTTCAATGATGCCCGGCATGGCTGCAATAGACTGGGAGGCATTGAAGCCGCCCGCTGCCAGTCTATCCATGCCTTCTGCTGCTTCCTGGGCACTGATAGGGAAGTCAGCTCCCATTTTTGAAGCCGCTTCACGCATCTGCTCCAACTCTTCCGTAGTCGCTCCTGCTTTTACGCCTGCCGCCGTGATGGTCTGGTCGAAACTCATGAATGTTTTTACGCTTGCCGCACCAAGGGCCGTAATGCCCGCAGCCGCCGGAAGCATTGCTTCGCCTAAATTGCTGACATTCTTCCCCGCTTTGGCAATATCACGCCCCATACGCTGATTGGCTTTACTGGTTTCTTCCATGCTGTTCCGGATTCTTGCTAAACCGCTTGTGACATTGTCCTGGAGTCTCATGATTACATCAATAATTTCGGCCATACGTTAACCTCCTTTCACTTTATTCTCTATTTCTTCGCGGGCATGTTCCTCGCCCTCGATTTCTTTTAGCATGAAAGCCCGGAGAACTACACGCTCGCCCGGGCCCATTGCATACCACTCCGACGGTTTCACGCCATGTCTGACATAGTGCCAGTACATGGTCTGAACATCCCCGTCGGAATCTATCAGTTTTTTACTTCTTCAACCTTTGCAGCGTTCTGTTCACCGCCAAAGCCGCAGAGTTCCGTAATCTGCTCCGCAATGTCAGCAATTTCGCCGGCATTGAGCAGCTTTTCAAACAAATCTTTTCTGGTCCCGGCCCCGTAGTGCTTGAGAACCTCTCTGCTGTCGAAATCCTTGTTAGTGATGCCGTCAACCAGCAGCATGATCTGCAACTTGTAGGTATCAGCGCCGACCGGTTTATTATTGCGGTCAAACTTTACCGCGCCATCCTGGATTTCCCTTACGCGCCGCGATGGAATCTGGCACAGATGAAGCACAAACGGCTCACCGATAATGCCGGAGAGTCGCTTTACTTCGAAATCTTTCGTTGCTTTCTTCATTACCTTGCCTGCATCAGCTGCAAGCAATGCCTCTGCTAAATTCATAGATTACCTTGCCTTTCTTATTCAGACGCGCGGTCCAGAATATCAAAGTCCGTAAACGTGAAGTCATAGCTGTCTTCGGTCAGTTTTTTCGCTTCCCAATCCATGAGCGTCAACTTATCAAAGGTCGCGTCACGGATGCAGACACGTTCATCTCCGATAGCGTCCGGATCAGACAGCTTGGCAATGATGGTGCAAACCGTCTGATGGCCATTTTTAATGTTATCAGCCATTTTATCAATCATGTAGGAAGAGATGTGGTTCATTTTGATTTTGCCTTTCCCTTCCCATCCGGTTGTCTTGTACTGCTTGCCGCGCTTTTTAACCTGGTTGACTTCTTCTTTTACCAGATTCACTTCGGCCTGGAACGCAGTTACCTGAGCCATGTAATCAGAATCGATCCATACTTCACCTTCGGTGCCGGACATAACCTGCTGGGCTACCATAGAATCTGCCATAGTTCAACACCTCCTTAAATATTGATTGGAAGTTCGATATCTTCCATTGCATCAAGAATTTTCACCTTGGCAGTCAGGAATACTTTCTTCTTCGTATCCAGTTTCTTAATTTCCAAATCAGACATGTCGGCAAGTTCGTCCTTCGTATACAGGCCATGTTCGAGCTGATACGTTTTTACGGCTTCTACGTCGATATCAATCGTTGAATAGCCTTTCTGTAAGAGGCGGCCATCTTCCAGTTCTTTGAAATAGCCACCAATCGCAGTAATCAGCAGCTGCTTGTTGTCGTAATCGTTCGTGTATTTGCCGATGTAGCTGTCCTGGGCAGTTTTCTTGATGTCGTCATACATCATGTCCATGACATCCACGGTCTTGATGGTCTGATAGGCTTCCAGTTTGCCCTGGGTAGTAGTCACCAGGGAATTGACAGCCCGGCTCATCTTGAATTTTTCACCGTCATACCAAACGAAAAATTCGCCTTTGTTGACCTTTTCGTCATTTTCGTCAAGGCTATACTTATCGCAGCCAATGACTTCGGCCAGCGGGGCATACGTTGCAGATATTGTCATCGGGGTCCCTGCAATCAGGCCGGCAATACGTGGCGTGTACTGAGCGCCAGTATACGATTTAGTTTTGGTCTTGATGGTAGTGTTCGAGAAATTGATGACGCCTTCATAGTCTGCGCTGTATCCGGGCAGCACAACCTTGGATTTCTTGAACTTGTTTTCACGGTTCGTCTTGAGCCAGGTGGCTACAGATTCCAACTGGGCCGTAGCGATGGACGGGATAGCCAGATAATCCCAGCGGTCTGTTGCCAGGATCTTGAGCGTATCTGCGAACTTATCCTCAGAGCTGTCTTTTGTCTCATTGGTTGCCTGCAAATACACTTTGACGCGGTATGGCGTCTTAGTATATCCAATGAGACATTTCGTGATGTAATCGCGATTATCGTCAGTCAGTTCCTCCGGAATATCATCGGTGGTATAAACGGTAAACGGATTGGTGATGGCAGCCACATCCTTTGAAGTGGTGCCACTAGTAATTTTATGGTCAGTCAGCAATTTTGTGATGGTATCCTGCGGTTCTTCGAGCAGAAGAGCCACAATGCCACGCTGGCTGCGCTCAATGGCTTCAATGCCGGCTTCAATAAACGCAATGTTTACAGAAGGCATTCCGAGTTTTGCCATATATCTTCACTCCTTCATATAGTTTCTGAATCGATCTTCGAATTCCATTTCTCATCCGCAGCAGTGCTGCACCGTTTGTTGGAGATGGTATGGATATTCAGTTCAACTTCACTCATGATTTCAACATTCCCGTCAGCAGGCTTTTCGACCTGTTCCAGGAACGGAATCACTATGGTTACCTGCAAGATGTCCTGCTCTTCCCCGGTACGGTCATCCTCGACGCTTTCAACGTGAAGATATCGATCCCCAACCTGTACGCCAGACTGGAAGAGCCGCTGAATGAGGTCAACAATCCCTAAGTAGGTTATTTCATTCTTTTCGTTATCCCTGGGGAAATACGTCAGGGCAATGGTCAGCTCTTTCTCTACTACATTATCCGTATACGGAGTCATGCGGGACGATGCCGAAACGAAAAAGCACGGCTTCTTGAACTTCTCAAGGACCTCATCCGAATAGACTTTGCATCCGGTTGCTTTGGAAACTGCTTGGATAACAGCGCTCAGTGCATCAATCTGTCTTACGATCTTAGCCAAGGTGATCACGTACTTTCCGGTAGAAGTCTTTGGCCATGCCATCCTTGATGCCGTCCCAGTTGTCCTGCACCGCTTTCTGCAAGAATCCCTTATGACGGTTCAAAGCGCTGCGCCATTCCGGTTTCGGATTGCCATGAGTATCCTTTGGGTTCTGCACGCCACGGTTCACCAAATGGAAATGAGGTGCCGTAGAACGGATTTCCGCGCGGGTATCTGCCGCCCTGTATCCCTTAATCTTGCAGCGCCACGACTTCTTCAATTTGTGCGGGTGGTTCGTATCCCCGACAGGGGACGCCTTCCGGATGGCCTTCGTCATCTTCTTGGCGCCGGCTTCCAGCACGTCTTCCGCGTCTCCCGGATACTGGATTCTCATTTCATCCAGCCGCCTGACAAATTCTTCAATCAACACCAGAATCACCTCGCTCCTTTATGTTGCACATGAGTTCCAGTTTTACGTGGGCCTCATACGGGTCAACAACCGACATGATACGATAGGTAGTGCCCGCATACTGCACCAGCATATCCGGGGTAATCCCTTCCCGGTAACGAATCGTGACCTTGGTGACGAACTCAACTTTGTCTTTATACTGCTCATAGTAGGTCTTGCCGCGTGCCGGTTCGATACGGGCCCAAATGGCATTGCCGATAGCATCAGCCAGGGTCTGATGGGTAAGCCCATATTCATCGGTGCTTTCCTGGTACTGCATGATATGGATTCTTTTATCGAGTGACCCGATTTCAACATTAATCATAGGCTATCCCTCCGGGTAGTCACTGCACTGGGCAATATGAGTCAGCAAAGCGGTCACAGTATGGGGAATCGCGTTGATGGCACCCGGCTTCTGGCTGTAAACAGCACGGTTTTCATACCAGTGCGCCACCAGCATTTTGATACAGAGGTCATATAGCTGGCTTTGATTATCGCCAGTATTGACCTTCCCCGTCGTCCGTCTTACATAGTCGCCGGCCGCACTGATCAGGCTCGTTACCAGTTCATCATCGTCGGTAATGTCATTATCTAGTTTTAAATAATTCTTTGCCTGGGCAAGCGTTACGGCCATGGTTCGTCACTCCTTACGCTGTCTTATTGCCAGTCAGCAGGACAAGGGAGTTGAAGTCAACCGGGCGGCCGTCCGCAATCATGATGGACTTTCTTACCAGGTCGTCGGTGTCGTTGTCTTCATAGACCTTCATGGAAACGTTGTAGTTGGTGTTGAGGACATAGTCCTTCATGCGATAAATGAAAGCGAAAACATCGCTCTTAGTGAGTGCTGCGGAGAAGTCCGGCAGATAATCACAGAGAACTACATTGCGACCCAGGAGGACACGTTCCGGGACGCCATTGACGCCTGCATTGACGCGGGCAATCGGCTGGCCGGCAGAGTCGGTCATCCCCATGAACTGCATAAAGGTGCCTTTGGTCATGACCCATACAGCGCCAGCTTCATAGGCCTGCGGGACCTTGCCTTCTGCGCCGGTGATAGTATCAAGGCCCAGCTGGGTAACGCTGAGAGTAGAGCCCTTGGTAAGGTCTTTGATGATGCCGGTCGGCTGGCCAGAGCCAGTGCCCTTGATAATGGCTTCTTCCAGCGTAACGGCCATAGCCTCTGCAATGTTGGAAACAATGGTATCTTCGAATGCAGACAGAGTCATGTATTCGGACTCCAGAGTTACAGCGACCGCGCAGCGCAGTTTGAAGTGGCTGAAAGTAACCATGCCAAGGGCCTTTTCCTGCTTATCAGACGTAGCGCCTTCTGCTACCCAGGTAGCTACTGGCTTAACGTCGGCAGTCGGAATGGCCAGGCCAGACTTGTACGCAGTGCGGGTTACCAGCGGCAGGATGTTGCCATAGGTACGCAGTTTTTCGATGACTCGGTTAAGAGTAGTCGGAGGAATCAGTGCGCCCGCATCAGTCGTAGTAGTTGCTGCACGGAACTCAGCCGGGATGGCAATACCACGTACAACGTAGTTCATGAATGCCTTGCGATATTCATCAGAGTCAATACCAGCAGCCGCTCCATTGTCCTGCGGCTTCCGGCGGCCATGTACACCTTCCGGGTTGTTTCCAAGATTGATACCTTCGGCAATCTTTTCTCGTTCTTCAATTTCTTTCTGTTCAGCATCCAGCTTTCTCAGTTCTTCCTGGAGTGCTTTCAGGTCAACCTTGCCGTCACCCTGGAGCGCGGCTCTGATTTCTTCTTTACGGCTTCTGATTTCAAAAAGTCTCTTATTCATAGTTGTCTCCTTTTCTCATAGATACGTTTCAACAATCAGCTTTTCACGGAGTGCCGCGTCCTGTTCATGGCGCTTCAACTCTTCGATGATGCCATCATGGCCACGGGCGGCAATGCTGGTGCCACCGTAGGCTGGGAAATCCACCGGGCTGGCATCCACAATCATGTCAATGTGCTTGATGGTCCTGGTCTGCTCTTTGGCCGCGGAATCATTTTCCCAGTCGTCCTTGTCTACCGTGAAGGCAAAGGACATTTTATTGATGTCCCCGCGCTTAATCAGCTGATAGATATCCTTGCCGGCCGTTGTCGGCGCGATGTCGGCTTCTACCTTGATTCCTCGTTCATCGGCTGCAATTTTCATAGAGCCATTGGACGTGCGTGCCAGGATAAGTGCCGCATCAGAGTGATTATACCTAAGGATAACGTCACTCATGTCCGTATTGGCATCAACAGCGTTTCTGTCAATGACTTCGTAATACTTTATCCCACTATATGGCGATTCCCACAGCAGTGTTTTTTCATTGAATACAGCTGCATAACCTTCAACATGGAGGCCTTCCCCTCCGCCTTCCTGGTCGGCCGCTCTCAGCGCCAGCCGTCTGCACTCAATCTTCTTCTCCATCCCCATCACCTCCTTCCGATGCACCAGTATCATTGTCATCCTTACCAGTCTGATAAAGAGACTGGTCCTTTGCTTTCACGTAGTTCAGCGATACTACAATTTCCTCGCCTTCCTTGCCAGGCAGACCGGCATATCCGAATAACTCACGGATTTCATTCCGTTTGATGGCGCCAGCCGGAATCATAGCCTCTGCAATCTTTACCTTTGATGCCGTACTCATATACGCCAGGCGGTTGGCTTCAAACAAAACCTCATTTCCAAAGCCGCGTTCCTTCTGGGTGAAGAGCTTTTCCGTAAATTCCTGAGACAATTTAATGGCAATCGGCGCAATGACGCTTTCATAGAAGGCCTGGTATTCCTCTTCCGTGAATTTCCCGGAAACGATTTTCTCGTTGACTCCAAAATACTTGTAGAGATTATCCCGGGCAAACGTCATCTGTCTGGCATCAAACGTCTGGGTATCAGTGGTGAGCTGCTGAAATTTGCCACGATTATCCAATGATCCGATGCCGCTGCCATTGGAAGGCCCAGCGAAGGAATCAACAAATTTCTGCCACATGGCCTCCTGGTCCTCCGGGCGGACCGTGCCAGTCCACTGAATGACGCCACGGAGTTTGCTGAAATTCTTGACCACGTTGATGATGGCCGTCTTAACGGATTTCAGCAGGTTGATGTCTTCTGTGAGAATCTGCCCTTCCGGGTCGCCAAAAACTTCATCGCGGTTATAGTGTCTCCGGATGTGAATCAGTTCCTCATACGGTACTGTGGCCTGCTCCCCGCTGCCAAAGGTAAACTTACAGTACAGATTCCCTTTACGGTCCTCGAACAGTTCCAAGTTATTAAAGTTCAATGGCCATAATGCGGTAATGTCTCCATTTTGGTTCCGCTGGATATAGACGAACAGGTTATTGTAGCAGTAATACTGGGCAACAATCTTCTCGATGAACTCCGATGTCGTCATCAATGGATTAGGCCGGATAGACAAAATGTATTGCAGCTTGTCATCTGCATTTTTCACGATATTTCCGTCCCGTCGGATAATGTGCTTTGGATGCAGCTTCCCGGCATGGCGGGCAATGGTGTCGATGCAGTTCCGCCCGGTGGCAGTGTCGTAGACATTGCCATCAAATGGTACGTAGTCGTTGGAATAGCCATCCAGCAGCTTTGCCCTGGTCAAACCGTCATATCTGAACAGCCGCCCAAAAATGGACTGCATCATGCTTCTTAATTCCAAGTCTTCACCCCCTTTCAAATAAGGTTCATGTAGTCTTCTTTGTTCTGTTCCAGCGCTGTATAGGCGTCCAGTAAAGAGGCAAACCCATCAATACGCTTTCTCGGATTAGACGTTTTGCATGGCTGAATGTTGTCGTTGCGGTCTACATCGACGGCCACGTTCGTCATGCACCATTTCAAGATTGGGTTGTTGCCATAAACAATCCGCTTGGCGGCCAAATCGGCTGCCAGATTCTTCATTGGTCCGGATAATGTCTGCTTGCCCTGTGCTACCGGGACCATCACGTCATCGCCGAACCGTTCTTTCATACTCTGCACCAGGTAGGCCGCGCTCCATCTGTCATAGCCGCACTTGAACAAATAGATATCATCCTGTTCCATTTCATCGACGAACCATTGCAGGATGAGCCTGTAATCATTGCGGAAGCCGGGCGATGTTCGGAGCCAGCCCTTTTTCTTCCAGATATCATAAGGGACCTGGTCTTCATGCACACGTTTTTCCAATAAATCTTCCGGGATCCAGTACATTTGCTTGATGTAAATATTCGGATCATCACGGACGCAAAACAACATCGTAGCGCATGTCAGGTCCGTTGTTTCGGACAAATCAAAACCACCTATTCCATACTTAGGCTTGAGAGCCTTCATGTCATAGGTGGTTTCATTGTTAAGCTGGTCGAATGTAAAGAATGCTTCCCCGCTGGTTTCGCGGATATTGAAGTCCTTGCACAGTAAGTTCTTGACTCGGAGTGCATCATGCTGCGCCTGGTATACCTTCTGTGCCAGTGTCTGGGTGTTCTTGATGCTCCCTAGGCCCGGATTGGCTTTCGCCCAGCATGTAGGGTCCGTCCATTCTTCCCTTTTATCAAGTTCATAGACGATTGGGAGAATGGTTTCATCATTATAGCCTGCCGGGTCATCATACCCGTTGATGATGCGTTCGCATTCATCATATTTCAGGTCATAAATATTATCGCGGACCGTGCCGGCAGTCGTGGTAATGATACAGAGCGGCTGTTCACGGGCCGTCATGCCGTCGATGAGGACATCATACAGGTTCTTATCTTTCAAGGCGTGCAATTCATCAATCAATGCCCCATGCACGTTGAGGCCGTCCAATTTATCAGAGTCGGAGCCCAAAGGCTCAAACGTGCCCTCATTGAAGCGTGACCTGATGACGGATACACGCAGGTCCAGCTTCTTATTTAATGCCGGCGACTTCTTGATCATTGAGCAGGCTTCACGCCAAATGATTTTTGCCTGGTCCTTTTTGGTGGCAGCGGAATAGATTTCCGGGCCGGCTTCCCCGTCCGCCACCAGTAAAAACAGTCCTAAGCAGGAAGCAAACGTTGATTTGCCGTTTTTACGGGCGACGATAAGAATCAGCTGCCGGTATTCCCGGAGACCAGTATCTTTATCTACGAATCCAAAGAGCGCTGCCGTGATGGCCTTTTGCCACAGCTCCAGGATGACTGGCCTGCCGCCCCACTTGCCTTTGCTATGCTTGCAGAAGGTCTGAATAAAATCAATGGCATACTGGGCTTTGGCATCGTCGTAGATATACTGCAAATTTTGGTTATTTATTTTTTCCGTCAGATGCTTGAATACCCGCCGTACCTTATCAGATACCACTATCTGCCCGGATTTTATGCCGCCATAGTATTTTTCAATGTAATTCAAGGCCTGTTTTTGATGAATTCCGTCAGCGTATCCTCTGCATCAGTGGCCGCCGTTGCCGGAAGACATTGCACCAAGGTACGGATGGCGCTTACATAGTTCTTGAACGTGGTGGAGTAGGCCTTTGAAACCGTTGATTCTTTGGTTCCAAACTGATTCTCGCCGTTCTTATATTCTTCAACAAATCCGACCTCTTCCAGCTGCTCCATGAGCTTCTGCAACTGGTATTCCAGGCGTGCAACCTGACCAATCAGCGGGCTCACGACCGTCTGTTTCTCTTCATCGGCGGCTTTCAATGCTTCCTGCAAGGCTTTCACCCTTCTTCTAATCGCTGTTTCCGGTTTAATCTGTCTCACTCCATCACCTCCTTACTTGTTGCCGTTTCTTTTGCTATTTCCCCTTTGATTTTGATACTACACCCCCTTGGCGGATGCCGTTTGTTTCACAGAAAGGCCCGCCCCCGGCGGCATTTTTCAGGCTCCCGAAAGGGAAGACCGGGGGGCTTAGCGGCCATGTTCCAGGATGCCGATGAGATTACCATCATCATCAAACACGCACTCCCTGCCCAGGCCTGCGCCATGCACGGTGTTATGGCAGTAGATACATAGCAGCTCCAGATTATCCCAGCCATACACCACGTTGTCATCCAGCACGTTCTCCGGGGTCAGATGTTTCTTATGATGCACGATAAACCTAGGCGGCTTACCAGTTCTCACAAAGGAACGGTTATGGCATCGCTCACATACATAGTGCTGAGACTCTGCATAAGCATGAGCAACCTTTCGCCATCTCTGGCTATTATAAATGTCTTTGGCAAATGCCCTGGCCACGCTGCCTCACATCCTTTTGCGTTCAAAAAAGAAATGGAACCCAAAATAAAAAATCAAATCCCATTTCCATTTCGGTTTCTAATCTCAAAATAAGAAAACAAAATCCACGCTGGTCTGCGTGGATGTCTGTTCCCTATCCAATTTTCGATAGTATTATTATAACACAAAGCGTCCGCACATTCCGTACATAAATCATGCAAGAATCAGTCATGTTCCTGCCGAAAACTGTTCAGAAAGTGTCCATGCTATAGTTATCAACAAAGTTATTCACATTGGTGTTGATATATCTATTATCGTTTGAAGAACACGACCGATGTCTGCATTGGCACGGCATCCGGGCCAAACATCATGCCAGTCAAAGTTTTGAGCGCAGTGCGGGACCGTCTCCTGCAGGAGCCAACACTACAGCAGGCGTACCGAGCCGTACTTTCCCAGGAGGCACCATCAATGTATCTGCTCTCTAAGATTCTGGCATCCGGCTCATTGATATCCTTCAAGGAAGCCAACGAGCTATCCAGACGCCGGATGAGCGGTTCAATCTGCTGCAAGTCAGCACGATATTTCCGTATCTTCTGCTGCAAGTCCTCACGCTGCATGTACATGCGCTCTTCCTGGCTCACCTTTTCACCGCCACCGCAGCCGCCGGTTGGCGATATAGACGACGCTGCCGGCGCGGCTTCCAGTTCCAACATGCGCTGGCATTCTTCGATATCAGTTTTGACGTTCGCAATATACTGTGAGAACTCTCGGTACCGGCGCAAGTATTCTTTTACTGCGTCGATATAATCGTTATGATACATCTCGTTTCCTCCCATCACTGGATTTAGAAAGCAAGGCAGGTATTGAATCTGCCTTGCTTAAACTACTGTTTCACTTCTCTCACGCTGATCCGTAAGTAGCCAGCGCTCCGAGAGTACCATTTCCGGCAGGACACTTCGACCACTTGCTTGTCGTCTTCATAGGCTGTCTTGTTCAACGCATCCAGAACGACTTTCAGCGTGTTATCAATGTCTGGCTTTTTTGCCGGACGGTTGATGTTGTACTGGCACGCCAGACGCTTCCCCTTAGTGTATGACTTAGGAATCTGAAAGTATGCGTCAACAGTAATCCCGACATAGCAATCGGATGGGATAGACTTGCCTCCGGCGGCCAGAAACGCTTTGCGAATCAACTTTTCATACCTTGCTGTCTTCGCTGGCGTATAAACGGTCCCGCTTTTCTGGCTGAACCGCGGTCTTGCTTTACCTTGCGGATTTCCCTCAACAATGAATTCCATTCCGTCACCTTAATCTTTCATAAATACAAGAAAAATGCTTTTTCCCCTTCTATTTCCAAATAGCGGTTGCACAGGCAATACCTTCAGCACGTCTTTCGTACTAATCTGGTTGCTACTCCATTTCATAATCAGAATGCCGTCTTTCTTCAATACTCGCATGCATTCGTTGAATCCCTTTCGAATCATTTCTTTCCAATCTCCTTCTATCACTCCGTACTTCAATGCCAACCAGCTGTTTTGCCCTGCATGAATCAGATGTGGAGGGTCAAATACTACCAGATTGAACTGGTTTTCTTTATATGGAATATTAGTAAAGTCTCCAATAACATCAGGATTAACAATAAGCCGTCTTCCATCGCAAAGAACAGTGTCAACTTTCCTTTTATCCATAAACACAACATTTTCGTTGTATTTGTCAAACCAGAACATTCTGGATCCGCAACAAGCATCTAATATCCGCTTCATGATTTCATCACCTTTGCTATCTCCTACTTCTGTATCATCAACCATTCAAGGAATGTCATATGTTCTTTAAGCTGTCCTGTATCATACACATACCATTCGATTCCAAGCCCTACGGCACCCAGCATCAATACCAACCCGACGGTTATAAGAAATTCGTATCCGTTTTCATATAAAATTCTTCTCACATCCTCATCGCCTTTCTGAAAGAATCTTCACATTCCGGGCGGCGATTCTCCTGGCAGGTCCGCTCATCGTTACACTTGCGGACCCGCTGTCCGAATTCGTCATACATCCAGTGCCATTGGCCGGGATACAGCTTCCTGCCGCAATATGCGCATAAGTGATACTCGCCACGATTTTGCAGCAGCTCTTTCCGCAATGCTTTAATGGTCTGCTCGGTATCCTTCCGTCTCCGTCTATTCTTTCGCCCCATTCTGTATTACCTCTCACGGTTAATCATAAATAAGCTCAAAAAGATTGAGACAAAAAAACCGCCTGCCATCATCCCTAGGAAGAATACGATTACGTTCACTTCATCCATTGCCTTACCTCCTTAAAATGGAATCTCTTCCTGCTCCATCCAATGAGGATCATTTACCTCCGTTCCCATCTGCTCAAATCCATCCGTAGGTGCATCCTGATTGTCTGCGTGATAGTTCCCTTGTCCGGAACCATTTTGTCGCTTTTCAACAAACTCCGCACGGTTCACCGAAATTTCTGTAGTATACTTTTTCTCTCCGTTCTTGCTGGTATAGCTCCCTGTCTGGATTCGACCTTCCACCAGAAGCCGCTGCCCTTTGAAAACATAGTTACCAATGGCTTCCGCTGTTTTCCCGAAAGCTACGCAGCTGATGAAATCTGCTTCCTGATTCTGCCCTTTTTTATTTAGTCTGTTGACGGCCAACGTGAAGCGGGTTATGGTCATTCCGCTCTGCGTTGCCTTAATAACCGGGTCACGGGTCAGTCGCCCTAAAATAATAGCTGCATTCATGCTTTCCCTCCATCTTCCATAAACAATTCCCGTAAGAACTTCGTGTATTCTTCCGCCTTTGCCAGGTCGCTGAGCAACGTGCCCTTCTTCGGATAGCGGTACAGGTACTTGATGATGTTCCCCATGTAGTAGGCTTCCGCTCCGGAAAGACCACGGGTCATGATTTCAATTACTTTTTTACACTCTGTGCCCTTCCAGGTGTAGTGATCCGGATGATGAATCATGTCAGAAGTTTCGCCCGATTCGTCATCCAAGTCGATTTCTTTCCCCTGAAACAATACTGTGTTTTTGGTCATGTCATTCCCTCCCATGGCTTAATCAATAATCACGACATTGGCATGGCTGATATTGATAGTTTTCCCATCGGATTGTTCAACAACGATATCATCATCGGTTTCTTCATCCAACCAATCCAAGATGACATCCGAGCAACTACCACAGGCTTCGCGTGCTGCAGGGCTCAAACCACAACCTATAACAACAGCTAACCATTCTGCCAGTTTATTCTTGTCCATTGCTTTTATTGCTTCATAGTTTGTCATAATCCATCCTCCTTATCGGTAAATCTTTCCAGTTCGGATGTTTTTCAGTACAATCCGTTCAACAACTTCAAAACCGTAAGCCTTGAAGATAGCTCTGACCTTGTGGATGGCCTTATCCATCCTGGCGGCATCCGCCTCATCCTGCTTCCGTTTTTCTTCCTGGCGGATTGTTTTGTAGGCCCCGTCATACGTCGGGTCCGCGTATCCTTCTTCGTTTTTAATCATCAGCCCAACCCCGCAAGTCTCTGATTCTGCCCTTCTACTCGCAGCGCGTACGGATTAACCATCTCATAGATTCGGCTGCCAAGTGCTTCATCAATCCTGGCAAGGTTGCCTACGCTGTACTCACTGCTGAAAAGCGTCGTCAAATGGTTCAAGTACCTGGCATTAATCAGGTCAAAGACCACTTTCAGCTCATCCCTGTCGATGTCCACCAGTTTCCCACTTTCGACGCGGCCAGAGAACTTGAACAGGTCATCAATGTAGAGATTCTGGCAGGTCTTCCATTTTTTCATGGCTGCATCGTAATCATCACTGTAGCTCCGAGACGCTTTGACCAAGTTGGGGATTTCCGCCCGGTAGGAAAAATAGAAGTGCGGTTCTCCGAATCGCCGCGTCAGCTCCTGGCAGACAGCAATGCAGATGTGAGTCTTTCCCATTCCAGAGCGGCCAAAGAGTCCAAAGCCGGTCCCGCCGGAAGTGTGCCCTTTTAGCCAGGCTTCTGCCATATCCTTCATTCTCTTGGCCGTTTCACTCCGCCTTTCATCAAAGCTGACCAGCGTATACCGTTCATAATCCTTCGGAGAAATCCCGGAGGTTCTGAGCCGATGTGCTACCTGCCGACGTTCAAAACAGTCTGGGCAATGAGCCATTGCTACTGTGCCGTCATCTCTTGTGATGGCTACCCATCCGGTATTCCCGCAACGCTGGCAGGCAATGCCGTCTTTTGCCGGCTTCACCGGTTCTGGAGCAGCCTTACCGTTCTGTTTCACTTGTGCAGCCAGGTCGTTAATCATGGCCATGACTGAGTCTTTCATTGATTCCATACAGCTCACCTCTTCTTTTTCTTTCAAAAAGGTATGTTGTCAATCTCCGGTGGTACGGTTCCTGTAGAGCCCTGGCCGCCGCTAGGCAATTCATGCCGCTGCCAAGTCCTACAAGTGGCCTGCCACGACTTCATTGGGTTTCGTCCCACCTTCCAGCCATTGCTTTCGTAATAATCCATGAAAGCTTCGGCAGAAAATGTGTATCTATTCTCTGCAATATAGGCCTTGAGTTCTTCAAGAGTAGGTTTTTTGAATTTCTGAGCAACAGTTGTTGAGTTGTTGGCAGAGCTTCTCTTCCTACTACTCTCTCTACTATCTCTATCCTTACCTATCTCTATCTCTAACCTATCTCTATCTCTATCTCTATCCTGAGGTTCCATATTGGAGCCGACTTGGTTCCGAACTGGTTCAGCTAAGACGTATTCGCCTTTTTCGTTCACTTCCAGCAGCTTGATTTCCTCACAATCTGTTGGTTTATAGCGGTCCTTCTTGATGTAGTTGTGGATCCGCCAGTGCTTGATGGCCATGATGCCAGTATCGAATGGAATTAAATACTGCTTTGCAATAAGCAGCTTCACGTCATCCGGTGATGCGCCAACCGTTCGCATGATGGTCTTGGCATTCTTCAAAAAGCCGTCATCGTCCGCCCTCAGCAGCATGTGAAAATACAGGCACTGCGTGCTGGCCGGCATATCAAGAAACATATCCGTATCAATGACCGACTTGCTCATCATTCTTTTATCCGCCACGGTATCCCCTCCTTTCTCATAGGGCTTAGGATGTGCCGGCAGCACACAAGCACCGCCGGCCAGTTTCCCAGTAACTCATTAATCCAGGAAGGACTATTTGGCATCAGATTCAAACAAATTTCCCTGGGCACGTCTACCGTTGATGTACTTTTCCGTTTCATCCAGCAGATGCTGCACAGCTTCCCATGTCTGTGTGGCCATGAACTTCGGATGCTCTGCACCGGTAGGATTATTCATGGTAGCCGGCGGCTCTTTAAGAGCTGGCGTCACGACAGAAACGGATTCACCGGAAATCGGCAGGTAGAGCTTGAAGCCAAACCTTACCGACAGCTCTCCAGAAGAGCTGTAAGCCAGAACAACTTCATTGGGTCTGATGCGGTGTTCCATGATTTCTCCAGTGAAAGACATGATGGCGGCAATGTGGCTGCCCAGATACTGGAAAGCATCATAGAATTCCGGCGCTGCCTTTTCTTCTGATGTGAGCTGCAAGGTATCCCAGTAGCTGTCACGATATTTTTCATAGTTAATACGGATGCCGTCCTTCACGAGCTTCACTTTGGAAATGATGATTTGTTTTGTTGTTTCCATATCTGCCTCCCGTTATTTCGCTACTTCCTGATTAGAAATGATTTCGCCGGTCTCCGGATCCACGTTCTGAGGGATGGGTTCCGCATCAATGGTCATCGTTTCATCCGGTTCATCTTCCATGCTGGCAGAGATATTGCTCTTGACCGTTTCATCGGTTGCTACTGCTTTTACGAAATCGGTGGCAATCGGGGCATATTTAAGGGCACGTTTCAGAACCGTCTTCTTGGCCATGGCGTCAAAATCAGTCTGCCACGGGCCATTGCGGAAGCTCTTTGACTTCTTCTGAGCGAATTCCAGCACATCGTCCTTACTCATGACTTCAAACCCATAGCCGTCAGTCTTGGTATGCCAGACGGCATAGTACATGGTGACCGGGCCGCGGTTGCTTATAGCCGGGATGTGCTTCAATTTCGGGTCCAGACCCAGCTCATATTCAAATTCATCGTTTTCATGAACTTCATGCGCCTGGATGTCCTTGATTTCCCCGGAGCGGTACGCCAAATCCAGCAGCCCTTTATACCCAAGCTGGAACTGGCATACATTGCCATACGGAATCAGATACGCCTGTCCAACAGGGGTATTCGGTTCAAGGCCCAGCTGGGCGGCCTGCATCATCGCTCCCAGGAAAGACTGAGGCGTACACTGCTGCAATTTAGGTGTGCTGGAAAGCGCAGTAAAGACCATACGGGTAAAGCGTTCCGGAGTGATTACAGACGGAAGCGCCTTCTTGATTTCCGGTTCCATGGCCTTGATGAGGCCTTTCAGAGATGTATCCTTCTGCTGCATTTCCTGCATCTGGTTATGCGTTCTCGTTAATCCACCTTTTGTATTCATGATTATTTATCCTCCTTGACTTCCTTAATGGAAAACCGACGGCTTGCTTTGCCTATCGAAATAAATCCTTTATCTTTTAATGCCTGGTACATGTCCGGGGCTGTCTTTTTGAGTTTTGACAACGGGCATGTTTCTCTGCTATTTTGGGCTTTCCAAGTAACTTTGTATGATCCGACGCGACCTGCCTCCGCATCTCCCAACATTTCTTTCAGCCTGTTCTGGTTCAAGGAAATTTGTTCTTTGAGTTTATCAATGATTTCCATATCTCCGTTGATGCGGGTAATTAGTGTTTCGGCTTCTCCCGGAAGCACGATTTCCTCATCACGGCTGTCGGCATATCGGGAAGCCAGCGCCTGTGAGCAGGAAAGAGAACCATCCACGGGCGGTGCGGTTTTGGTCTGCACCAGATTCCAGAATTCTTTTTCTGCTGCAATGAGCGTCTTGATGTCATCCTCGTTCCGTTCAATCCGTTTCCACTTGGCTTCATTCCCTCCGAGCAGAACAGCAATATACCAGTAGTCTGCACCCGTAACCGCCATGTAGTGCAGGCACTGGCAGTAATAAGCATCCGGAATTTCATCATCCTTCCATTTCCGATACTGGCTGACACCGGCAGTCTTGATTTCAAGACCGGCATTTTCGCCGATAATAGTACGGTCCACATTGGCCAGCATAAACGGGTATTCCTTGCTCTGAAGTGTCCCCAGGCGTTTCACTTTCTTCCCCGTTTCTTCATGGAACCAATCCGCAATGTTGGATTCATTCTTTGTGCCCCAGTATACGTACTGATTGTTCGACAGATCCGGTGGCTCTACCTGGTCCGTCTTTTCCATCCACAGCTGATAGGGGGACTTATACGAATTCAGCCCCATGATGACAGCAGCATCACTGCCACCGATGCCAAGGTCTCTTGTCTTGAGCCACTTTTCATGGTCTTCGGCATCTTTGACCGATAAAATCAAATCACAGTTTGTGTACGCCATTTTCTTTACCTCCAAAATTTGTTAAAATAGAGGCGGAATTTATTGGGAAATATAGTTCCGCCGGCCTGCCGTTGGTTGCCTCCAACAGCAGGCCATTTTATTTTTCTTTCAAAACAGGGACGAGCAGTTTCTGGCCTGGCTGAATCGCACCAGCATCCGTGATATGGTTGCGGTCCATGGTCCGGTCAATCATGATCCGTACATCTTCCCGGTCGTCATTGATCCTGGAGCAGATGTCCCAAAGAGTTTCATCCTCATCAACCACGACAACCTTATCAACGTATTCGGGCTCAGCCATCAACGCTTTGACACCGGACGCGATGCCAAGGGCAATGGCCGGCAGGACGATAACTGCTAGGCCAATCCGTCCCCATCTGTAACGCTTCCGTCTTTTCGGGCCAGTCATCTGCGTCCCCTCCCATTCAGGAACTTGTTAATGAAATACACCTGACCCCTTCCTGTCACTTTTGGGGTCTTGGTAATGATGTTCACCCCATTACCGTTTGTATACGAGCCTTCTTTGATTTCAAAGAGCCCCATTTCCATAGAGCGTTGCGTTGGCATATTGTAGTCTGTCCCCTGGCGCTTAATCAGATACCCATTTTCACGCATCCACTGGAACAGCCTTTTCTGTCCAATCTGAATGCCATTCCCTCTGAGTATTTTGGCAAGTTCTCCGATGAGGATTGATGTCTTACTGGCACTGACTGACCCAGCAAAGATAACGGCCGGCTTTTGTTCTTCCAACATCAGCTCTGCCTGTTTTCGCTTTACCTGCTCTTCTTTGAGTTGGGTAGCCAAACGGATCAGGAAATCAGGTTCTGTAATAGCTCGTTCCAGTGCCTGGTCTGTCATGTATGCCCCGTGCCGCCGGATAGCTGGAATCACTTCATCGGCCAACACAGCCTGGAACTTCTTCGCCACTTCGTTGTTGGCCTTGAATCCCAACCGGTACACCATGTTTTCCGGAAGAAAATCGTCTTTCCCCACTTGTGGGGAAAATCCAAATTCATGAAGATACTGGTTGACTCTGTCCCATCGGATGTATTCAACACCGTTCTTTCCTTGTGTAAAACCAAATCCTCGTGCCACATCTTCGGCATTCAGATAGGACGTGGCAGTCTGATTGTCCATGTAACAATGAACATTTCGGATATTCAGGATTTCATTCATGTTTCTCTTCTCCTTTCTTCTTTAACCATTCCTGGTATTCATCAGGGTGGCTCCGGATGTAATCCCGGATGTACTGCATGAGAGCATACATAGCGATCGCCTCCTTTTTGTCACTATTTGTGACAAAATTACTCAAAAAAAATGGCACTGACCGACTTACCATAATAATCGGCAATCTTTTCTTTTACACCATCCCTAGGAGTGCGGCTCCCTAATTCGTATGCCGTTAACGTCGATGGAGCGATTCCAAGCGCTGCGGAAACGTCAGCAATAGTCATCTTCTTCTTTTTTCTTAACCCTCTGAGTCGTTCTCCAACCTGTTTGTTACTGGGCATACCCTTTCACCTCCTCTTCTTTTGTCACAATTTGTGACTAAAGAAAGTATAGCATTTATCACTTTTCGTGTCAATATTAGATTTATCACCTTTTGTGACGTCACGTAATGTGATATAATAAAGGCAAAGGAGGTAACGCTATGGCTACATTTGCAGACAGACTAAAACAATTACGGCAAGAAAAGAAATTGACGCAAGAAGAGCTTGCAGACAGGCTAAACATCGGAAGAAGTGCATTAGCTATGTATGAGCTAGGAAAGCGCATTCCAAAATATAAAACGATAGATACTTTTGCTGACTTTTTTAATGTTAGTGCAGACTATCTAAGGGGGAAAACATCTTCCCGGCATGGAGAAGTTTTTTCCCCTAAACAACAAGAAGCATGGTTTAACCAAATCAAAGAAGAGGCCGAAAAAGAAGGGCACAACATTCCAGATTCTATTCAAACGCTTCCAGAGCTGTCAGCTTTCATCGAAGAGTCGAAGCTACAAGGCGTTATCAAATCACAGCGCGAGACGATTAATAAATTGGCAGCAATGAATGAGCAGTTAAGAAAGCAGCAGTCAGATTCAGAGCTGAGCAGCCGTGATGAACGTGAGATAGCATCAGACCTGGAAGACATGATGAACTCCGTATCTTCTGCAGCCTTTGAAGGGGAGGATGACATAGAAGACATTGAAGCCTTCAAAGCAACCATCAAGGCTGCCATGATCCAGGCAAAGAAGATAGCCAAGAAGAAATATACGCCGAAAAAATACCGGAGGGATTAAGACTATGGATGTGCAGCAAAAAGTTGCCGCTCTAATCCGACGCTATAAAACAGATGACCCGTTTCGGCTTGCCGCATGTAAGAATATAATCATCATGTATTCTGACCTGGGCGGCAAATACGGCAACTATCTCAAATATAAACGTTCAAAATTTATTATCATTGATGATAAACGAACACCGGAATCTATGCAGCCGTTTGTCTGTGCGCACGAGTTGGGCCATGCGCTTTGTACGCCCAATGACAACACCCAGTGGCTCAAAACCTACACCATGGATATTAATGCTGACCGGGTGGAGAGACTGGCAAACACGTTTGCTGTAGAGCTACTGTTAAATGACGGGTACCTAGCAGAGCATCCGGGGACATCTATTTACACGCTGGCCAATTGTCGCGGAATGCCGCATCGTTTCATTAAACTAAAAAGATCAAGGAGGGATGTATGAGTTGTTTAAGTTTCTAAGCAGCCTATTTTCCGCTAATTCCGCTAAGAAAGAAAAACGCATGGCTGAAAAAGAAGAGCGGAATCGCCTCAGGGCACAAAGAAAGCACAATCAAAGGATAGCCAGCAAACAAGTCCTTTCTGATGAATGGCACCTGATTAATTTCCCTTATCAGTCCACAATCTTCAATATTCAGCGAGCCAACAAAGGCTATGGCAGCACATGTCAGATATCTATCCGCTATATCGAAAACGAGCAGTACAAAGATATAATTTACCTGGTAAATCCAAAAGTAAAATCATTTTCCTTTTCCAATTATCACGATATCAAGCCAGAAGATGTGGCAGATGCTCCGACATTCAAAGACGTATGGTCAAAGATTGAACCGTATTTTACCGGGAAGAACGTCATCACCTATTATGCAGATGCTCATCTGAAAGCGCTGCAAGCAACCTTGAAAAAGAATCACATTCCAGAACCGGAGATGCACTTCATCGACCTTTATGATTATTTCTGTGAGCGCCACGACAACTGGGAATCTCTCAGCTTGGACTTTGTGTCCGAAAAGCTTGACCTTGATACTTTCCCAAGTGCTAAAAATCCAAAAGCCACCTTGGACACCATTACAGAAATCCTTGAGCTGATGTATGGAAAGCGCCCTGGCATCCTAAGGAAGCTGCTGGGCATCAAGGCCTAGAGAAAAAACAAAATAAAAAGCCCCTGCCATATCGCGAAATATGGCAGGGGAATGCAGCCTGGCATTACCAGTACCAGGTTGCGGTTATAACCCACTCTTGTAGGAGGCAGATTATGTATATATTATATCATGAAAGCCTCTGATGTGTACCCCAAAAACTGGACGCATATAAATTAGTTAAATGGCATTAGTG